>OIZI01000483.1_pt1 | contig 20585 bp, 21 predicted proteins | sample 1588441 | NCBI WGS metagenome assembly OIZI01 (sample SAMN03283284) | human gut metagenome | biome: human-associated habitat; material: feces | host: Homo sapiens | place: Peru | collected 2012 | reverse complement strand
TAAGCTCTTTTTTATGCCTTTGGATGACACTTTTGATATACGTTTTTGATCTTTTGATTGATCATGTGGGCATAAAGCTGGGTGGAAGAAATATCGCTGTGGCCCATAAGCTCTTGCAAAGACCCAAGGTCCGCACCGTTCTCCAACAAATGCACCGCAAAGCTGTGGCGCAGGGTATGAGGAGTGATCTCCTTTTCGATACCGGCCTTGGCCTGGTAATATTTGAGGATCTTCCAGAATCCCTGGCGGCTCATCCGCGTGCCGCTGATGTTGACAAAGAGAGCCTTTTCGGAAATATCAGAGATCATGGCAGCGCGCACATCGGATAAGTAAACACCAAGGGCCTTCTGAGCGGCGGGATACAGAGGGATCACCCGAGCCTTTTTCTCGCTGTGGCACTTGACAACACCTATTTCCAGATTTACGTCCTCCACATTCAGGCTGATGAGCTCTGTCACTCGCATGCCGGTTGCATACATCACCTCAAGCATGGCTTTGTCCCGGTAGCCCTTGGGATCAATGCAATTGGGCTGGGCCAGCAGCAGCTCAACCTCTTTACCGGTGAGAACCTGAGGCAGCTTTTTTGCTCCACGAGGGACGCGAATCTCTGCTGTCACCGGGGAAGTCCTCAAAATACCGCTAGAAACTGCAAAAGCATAGAAATTCTTCAAGCTAGCCAGCGATCGAGAGGCAGTCGCTCCGGATTTTCCCTGGGACTGCAGATGATTTAAGTAGTCGCGGATATTCAATTGTGTGGCATTGACGATATCGGAATTACCACCCATTTGCATCCATTCGGAAAACTGCCGAATATCACGCATATATGACGAGATGGTATTCTCCGATGCCTGCTTTACTTTTACGAGATAGTTCTCGTAAGACTGAATGATGTCCAGCATGTACCGAAATACCCTATCCTTTTAAAATGCGGAGGCTTCTGGAACCAGAAGCCGCCTTTTATTAGCAATGCCGCAAAGGGCATGACCAAACAGTAGATGACATAGCAGACCAGCACAGCAGCGGACAAGCTGAGCAACAGGGCCCTGGGGACTGCCGATGTAACCGGAAGCCCATTGATGTAACAGGAAAAGAGAAGCGGGAGCGCTTGTAGACGCTCCGGCGGCAAATAACTCCGCAATACCGCGGCCTTACAAAGGCACCCAACAGGGGATAAAAACAGGAAATAGGCAGATGCACCTATGGCGTTTTGATACAGACATACTATACTCCGTTTTTTGCAAAAATTCAAGTATTATTAGCCAAAATAAGTTTTTTTGTAAATTCTCACAATTTTTATGTTAATGTTGTTATGTTAATACGCAGAATAAATGAACAAATGTTTTTACACTTTTAACCTTTTTGCAGCGTTTTGGGGCAGCAGAGCTTAAAAATGTGCTGTTTTGTCACATCGAATATTTTCTTGCATTTTCCGCATGTAGGTAACTGAAAATTACCTACATGCGGTTTTTGTGCAATTTAACGAAATTGCTTGGAAATTTTTCTGTGTTTCCCTGCGTCATTTCTACGCCCGGGGAACAGAAAAGCCATGCCGCTGCTGCCAATTATCAGCATTGCCGTAGGGAAAATCCCTTCAAACCGTCCTCCGAAAAACAAGGCAGTGATGGCTGTCAGACTGACGAGATAGCCAAGAGCAGTCAGAAAAAATACCAACAACCGCCGATGTTTGATTTTTCTGTACGCCAGTCGGCATCCCAGTGCGGCAGCAAGAAATAGAATAACCATGACACCGTATCCTAGATTTTCCTGCTGCACGACTTCCCTGCTGATGAAAAAAGCCAGCAATGCCCCAAGCAGCAGTGTCAATGCCAGAGCGACAGCGACTCCGGCGGCAATGCCGCTGCCCAGACTGGACGAGCGCCCTGTGACCTTTTGATGGATCCCCATATTCCCTTCTCCCCTTTCCTGCTGCTCTAGTCTATTGCCTGGAAAGAAAAAAAGAACCCTGGACAGCACATTGGCTGTCCAGGGAAAGGGACGCTCAGATCACATCTCTACGTCCACGTTGGGCGTGGTCTTCTTAGGCTGCTGTTGCTCCTGGGCTTCCGTGACGGTACGGAACTTCATCCGGGTATCACGGACCTCGCTAAGGGCCTTGGCAATGGTCTCCTCGGTCTCCTTCAGGGCATCGTCCATATAATCGTTGCCTGCTTTGCGGAGCTGGTTGATGCGATTCTGGGTCTGCGCGATCAGCTCCTCGCTGCGCTTCTTAGCCTCCTCGTAAACGGCCTCCTTGGTGGTCAGTTGCTGGGCCTGCTCCTGGGCCTGGCGTAGAATCCCCTCGGCCTCCCGCCGTGCCTGGTTGATGAGTTCGTTCCGGGATTCTACAATCGTCCGAGACTGCTTCAGTTCTCCGGGCATCTGGGCAATGATCTCGTCCAGCATATCCAGCACCCGATCCCGCTCCAGAATGCACTTGTCGGCGGCCAGGGGCATGGTCCGGGCATCCTGAACCATATCGTAAAGAGAGCCAATGATGTCTTCAATATTGCTGCTGCTCATAATATTCCTCCTAAGTTGGCTAAATTACTTGGTTGTGCCCCGCTCTTCCAGGCGGCGGCGGAAATCCGGGATGATCGCTTCCGGGATAAAGTCGGTCAGGTCGGCCCCATAGGAGCCCAGCTCCTTGACGATGCTGGAGCTCAGGAACATGTACTGGCTGTCGGAGGTCAAAAACATGGTGTCCAGCTCCGGATAGATTTTGCGGTTAATAAGGGCCATCTGGAATTCGTTTTCAAAATCAGAGCCCGCGCGAAGTCCCTTGACCACCACACAGCTGCCCCGGCGGCGGGCATACTCGGCCAGCAGCTCGCTGGAGCCGTCTACCTCCACATTGGGAAGGTCCCGGGTGACCCGGCGGATGAGCTCCACCCGCTCCTCCAGAGAGAACATGGGATGCTTGCCCGCGTTGACCATGACGCAGACAATCAGCTTGTCGAAAATATTGGCGGCGCGGCGGATGATATCCAGGTGGCCGCTGGTAACCGGGTCAAAGCTGCCCGGATAGATGGCTGTTTTCATAGCTGTTCGGCCTCATCCTTACGGTAAATCGCAAGGAGTGTCTTTCCGTATTTATAGTCCTTGGAGCGGGTATAGCCCTCCGGGTCAAAGGAAAGCTCCTTGCCGAGAGGCCGTTCCGTAACTATTATACCACCGGAACGCAAAATGTCAATTTCCGTTATGCGTTTCAGGGCAGTTTCCAGGAAAACCTCCGCATAAGGCGGGTCCAGGAAAATGATATCAAAGGTTTCCCGGCAGCGGTTCAGGTATTCCAGGTAGTCACAGCGTACAACCGTCGCCTGGCTATCCAAACGGGTGCGTCGGAGATTTTCCCGAATCAGGCCGCAGGCCTCCTCCCGGGCATCGGTAAAGACGGCGGACTCCGCCCCCTGGCTCAGGGCCTCAATGCCCAGCTGACCGGTGCCGCCGAACAGGTCCAGGACGCGGGCACCCGCCACGTCGAAGCGAATGATGCTGAATAGGGCCTCTTTTACCCGGTCCGCGGTGGGACGGGTAAGCATTCCGTCAGGGGTTTTCAGCTGAACGCCCCGGGCCTTTCCTGTAATGACACGCATATGCTTTTCTCCTAATGATTTCCATGTTTGCGGAATTTATGCATTCCCTTGGGAATCTCTGATTCAATCGGCAAGAGCCGGTGACGAGGGATTTTGTCTCAGACGAAAGTTCTGAAAGTGGAGGAAGACTGTATGTATTTCCCACTTTTAGAACTGCACGGATGAGACAAAAGACCCGTCATCCAGCCGAAGACGATTTATTCAGAGGTTCCCTTGTTCTTTCTCCCGGAAGTGCTGATAGACAGCCTTGGCCGCGTCCTTGGGCAGCAGCCGCTCCAGCTCCGGCAAGGTAGCCTGGGACATGGCGGCCAGGGACTTAAACTGCCGCAGAAGCTCCTGCTTGCGCTTAGGGCCGATGCCGGGGATTCCGTCCAGCTCGGAGTAGTGAAGCCTTTTGCTGCGCAGCTGCCGGTGATAGGTGATGGCAAACCGGTGGGTCTCCTCCTGGATTGCGCCAATCATGGAGAAGACGGCCTGATTGTTGTCAATGCGGATTTCCTGGCCCTGTGGGGTCACCAGAGCCCTTGTCCGGTGACGGTCGTCCTTGACCATTCCGAATACCGGGAAGGAAAGCCCCAGCTCCTCCAGGGCGCTGACAGCCACAGCGGCATGGTTGATGCCGCCATCGATGAGCAGCAAATCCGGGGCCGCGTCGAAGCCTCTGTCCCCTGCTTTGTAATGGGCGAAGCGGCGCTTGACCACCTGGTGCATGGAGGCGTAGTCATCCTGGTCCGTCAGGCCCTCCAGCTTAAAGCGTTTGTAGTCGCTTTTCCTGGGGCGGCCGTCCTGGAAGACCACCATACTGGCCACAATGTCCGTTCCGGAGATATTGGAGATATCAAAGGACTCCATGCGGCTGGGGGTGGGGATTTGGAGCATTTTTCCAAGAGTGACCAGGGTGGCGTTCAGCCGCTCCTCCCTGTCTGTCAGCCGCTGGGCCTCCTCGAAGGCGTTTTTATTTGCCAGCTCCACCAGGCGCATATTGTCCCCCTTCTGGGGCACCCGGATTTTGCTCCGGCGGCCATACTGCTGCTCCATGAGCTGGGAGAACAGGTCGCTGTCCTCGATTTCAAAGGGCAGCAGAACAATTTTGGGGGCCAGGCCCCGGCTGAGGTAATACTGCTTCATCAGGCTGGAGACGGCCTCTTTTGAGTCCTCCGGCACGGGGAACACCTCGTAGTCCTTATCCAGCAGATTGCCGCCGCTGAAATGCAGGACGGCAAAGCAGGCCTTGGCCTCGGTCTGTCCGTAGCCCACCACGTCGGTGTCCGCCAGACTCCCGGCTGTGACCAGCTGCTTCTGCCCCAGCGCCTCCACGGCGTTGAGGCGGTCCCGCAGGGCCGCCGCCACCTCAAACTCCAGGTTATCCGCCGCGGCAAGCATATTGGTTTTGATCTCCTCCGCCACGGATTTATAGTTGCCCTTTAACAGCTGCCGGGCCTGCTCCATCCGCTGGCGGTAGAGAATCGCGCTGATAGAGGCCTGGCACCAGCCCTCGCACTGGTTCATATGATAATTGAGGCAGGGCCGCTCCTTGCCGATATCCCGGGGAAAGACCTTGCCGCAGCCGGGAAGCTTCAGCGTCAGGCGGATGGCCTCCAGCAGGCTGTGGGTCACGCCCCGGCTGCCGTAGGGGCCAAAGTACTCTGCCCCGTCATCGGCAATTTTGTTGACGATGGTGATAACGGGATAGATTTCCTTCATGTTCAGGCGCAGGTAGGGATAGCCCTTGTCGTCCTTCAAAAGGATATTATACTTGGGCATATAGCGCTTAATCAGGGAGCATTCCAGCACCAGGGCCTCGAATTCGCTGGCCGCCACAATGGTATCGAAATGGTGGATTTTGCTGACCATCATTCTGGTCTTGGGCGTGTGGGAGGCGGTGTCCTGAAAATACTGGCTGACCCGGTTTTTCAGCTTCTTGGCCTTGCCCACGTAGATGACCTTATCGGTTTTGTCCCGCATGATGTACACGCCGGGGGCATAGGGCAGGGACAGGGCTTTGTCCTTCAATTCGTCAAATGTCATTGGCTTCTCCCAAAGAAGAGCCGCCCCTGCGAATACGGTCAGGGGCGGCCAGTGATGTTACCAGGAAATCAATAAACGTCCCGCTGGAGCAGGCTGTCCAGAGCGGTTACGGCGGCCTCCTCGTCGGCACCCACGGCGCTGAGGGTCACGGTGGAGCCGGAGATAATCCCCAGGGACATGATGCCAAGCAGACTCTTGGCGTTCATCTTCCGGTTGCCGGATTCCAGCCAGATGCTGCTTTCAAACTCATTGGCCTTCTGGACGAAATATGTAGCCTGCTTGTTGTGCAGACCGGACTCACAGCGAACAATAACTTCCTTGCTATACATAACAAACACTCCTTTTCATCACGCCCCACAGGACGCAACGGGTCTAAAAACATAATACCCTTTTTTTCGGAGAATGTCAACCGATTCCTTGGGGGAAGCAAAAAATTCAGGGGGAAAAGAGAAAACTTTTATGAAAATTCGGCGATGGTAACCCCGTCTTCTCCCTCGCCATACTGGCCCAAACGGAACTTTTTGACAAATTTGTTCTTTTTCAGGTCCTGCTGCACGGCATTGCGCAGAGCGCCGGTGCCCTTGCCGTGGATAATGCGCACGGTGGAGAGCTTTGCCCGCATGGCCTCGTCTAAGTACCGGTCCAGCACGCAGATGGCCTCCACGCAGTCCATGCCCCGCAGGTCGATTTCCGTGGGCATGGCCGTCATCTTCATCTCCCGGCCGGAGTGCTTGGGGTGGCCGCCCTTGGAAACATAGGGATTTTCGTTTTCCAAAAGGTAAATTTCATCCGGCTTGGCGGTCATTTTCAGGATGCCCGCCTGGAGCTGATAGGTGCCGTCCTTGTTGATGGCCAGGACGCTTGCCTTGGTGCCCAGCTTCAATAGCTCCACCGTGTCCCCTACCAGGATGCCACGGGATGCCTTGGGGCGCTCCTTCTGGGGGGCCTTGGCCCGGAGCTTGTCCTCGGTCTCGTTCAGGACCCGACGAAGCTCACTCTGACGCTGGTTGAGGCCTGTGGTGTCGCCGCCGTTTTCCAGCTGCTTGCGCAGGGCCTTCAGCTCCTCGGAGGCGGCATTGGCGGCGGCCCGGGCCTCGTCGATAATGGCCTGGGCCTCCCGGCGGGCGGACTCCATGGCCTTTTCTTTTTCCTTTTGCAGCTGTAGGTTATATTCCTCGCTCTGCTGCTTGATTTTGGCGGTCTCCTGCTTTAAGCGCTCTGCCTCCCGGCGGGCGGACTCCATCTGCTGGCGCTGCTGCTCCAGCTGGCTCAAAACGTCCTCAAAGTCCTTGTCGCTCTTGCCCACCAGATCGTTGGCCTCTTTCAGAATGTCCTCGGAAAGGCCCAGCTTGCGGCAGATGGCAAAGGCGTTGGACTTGCCGGGGATGCCGATGAGCAGCCGATAGGTGGGCTGAAGGGTCTCCACGTCGAACTCGCAGGAGGCGTTGATGACCCCCGGGGTCCGCATGGCGTAGAGCTTTAACTCGGCGTAGTGGGTCGTCGCCACCACCCGGGAGCCCATTTTGCGGCTGAACTGAATCAGGGCGATGGCCAGGGCCGCGCCCTCGGCGGGGTCGGTGCCCGCGCCCAGCTCGTCGTAGAGCACCAGCGTCCGGTTGTCACACTGGGCCACCACGTCTACAATGGTGCGCATGTGGCCGGAGAAGGTGGAAAGGCTTTGGGCGATGGACTGCTCGTCGCCGATGTCGGCTAATATGGCATCAAAGGTGGAAAGGGTGCTGCCATCCCCGGCGGGCACATGGAGGCCACACTCCGCCATCAGAGTCAAAAGGCCGATGGTCTTTAAGGTCACGGTTTTGCCGCCGGTATTGGGCCCGGTGATAATCATGGTGTCAAAGTCCGAGCCCAGGCGCAGGGAGATGGGCACGGCTTTTTTTGGGTCAATCAGGGGGTGGCGGGCGTTGCGCAGCTCTACCCTGCCCTGGTCGTTCATGAGCGGTGCCCAGGCGTTCATCCGGTAGGCCAGCTTGGCCTTGGCGAAAATCACGTCCAGCTGGATGAGCATCTCCACATCCAGGCGGATGTTCTCGGCATAGCCCGCGGCCTCTGCGGAGAGCTCCGCCAGAATCCGCTCGATCTCCTTCTTCTCTTTGAGCTCCAGCTCCCGCAGGGCGTTGTTGGCGTTGACGGCGGACATGGGCTCCACAAAATAGGTAGAGCCGGTGGCGGACACATCGTGGACAAGGCCGGGCACATCGTTTTTGCACTCGGACTTGACGGGCACGACGTAGCGGCCCTGCCGGATGGTGATGATGGGCTCCCGCAGGAACTTGCTGTAGGCCGGGGAGGAAATGACCTTTTGCAGGCTGTCCCGGATTTTGCCGGACTGGATGCGCATATGGCGGCGGATATCCGCCAGGGCGGAGGAGGCAGTATCGGCAATCTCGTCCTCCGAGAGAATGGCCCCGAAAATCCGGTCCTCTAAGTACTTATTGGGGGTTAAAGCGTTAAAAAGCGGGTCCAGGACGGTTTTTGGGTCGTCCTCGGCTACATACCCCTTGACGGTTCTGGCGCAGCGCAGAATGCCCGCAATGCGCAGAAGCTCTACCGGCTGCAGGCTGCCGCCCCGGTCCGCCCGCTCCAGGCTGGCGGAGACATCGGCAACATCGGCAAAGGTGGGGTTTCCTTTCCGCGCGCACAGGTCGGAGGCGGCGGTGGTCTGGTCCAGTTTTTCCCGGACCGTGTCCAGGTCCGTGCTGGGCATCAATTCCAGGCAGCGGGCCTTGCCGCCCTCGCTTCCGGCGCACTGGGAAAGCATGGTAAGAACCTGCCCCAGCTCCAGCTTGGACAGGGATTTTTCATACAATTCCGTCATGTTGTTCTCCTAAAAAAGCTTCCCTGACGAACAGGGACTTGTAAAAATCCAATGTGGGGAATCCGTGCTCCAGCTGGGTCTGCAAATACCCTTCCGTCAGGTTTCCCAGAGCGTTCATGGTATTTTCCCCCAGACGGAAGGAAAACAGCCGCTTGGGGCCGCACAGGCAGATATAGCGCATGGCCTCCAGCATTTCCGGGGAGACAGGAACCCGGATGCCGGAAGACTCGGCATCCCGGCAGCCGTGGCATTCAAGCTGCCCTTGGCTCAGGTCGAACCGGTCCGGGGTCTGGCTGCCGCAGATATGGCAGCCGAAGAGCTCAGGGGTGTAGCCTGCCAGGCAGGCGGCACGAAGCTCGAAGACGGCCTTGACCTTGTTTTCAGGCTCCCCCAGGCTGGACATGGCGTACAGGCAGTTGAGAAGCAGCGACTGGAGCTCCGGGTTGGGCATGTCCTCCTGGGAGATGAGCTCCGTAACCTGGGCAAAATAGCTGCCCAGGGAAAGCTGGGTCAGCTCCCGGCGAAGGCCCTGAAACAGCTCCAGGGCGTGGGCTTCGTTGATGGTGTATTTTCCCTTGTATTCGAACAGGGTGAATTCCCCGTAGCAAAGCAGCTGACAGGGGGCAATCAGGGGGCTGTTTTTTCGCCGCAGCCCCCGGGCCTTGATGGTCAGCTTGCCGTAATTCTGGGTCAGCACCGTCAGAAGGGCATCCCGGTCATTGTATTCCGAGACCCGCAGGACGATGGCCCGGACCGTCAGATACATGGTGTTCCTCCTGATGCAGGGCTTGTGTATACATAAGATAGGCCTCCGGCGCGCCGGTTTCCAAGAACAGCTTCCAATATTCCTGTGACAGCATAGGCATCCCTCCCGGCCTAGCTTTTGCGGAAAGGGAACAGGCTACTCAGGAAAAAACTGGCTTACTCCCGATAGCCGAAGTTTTTGACCAGGAAATCGCTGTCCCGCCAGTTCTCCTTGACCTTGACCCAGGTGGTGAGAAAGACCTGGGTGCCCATGAATTTTTCGCAGTCCCGGCGGGCAAGGGTGGAGATTTTTTTCAGCATCTCCCCTTTTTTGCCGATGATAATGCCCTTGTGGCTGGCCTTTTCGCAGTAAATGGTGGCATCCAGGTCGATGATGCCGTTGTCCCGCTCGGAGAACTTGGTGATTTCCACTGCGGTGCCGTGGGGGATTTCCTTGTCCAGGCACCACAGAAGCTTCTCCCGGATGATTTCCGCCATGACCTGGCGCTCGGGCTGGTCCGTGGTGATGTCCGCCGGGAACAGGAAGGGGCCCTCCTGGGCATATTTGCCGCACAGGCCCAGAAGCTCCTCTACCCCGTCGCCGGTTTTGGCGGAGATGGGCATAATGGCATCGAATTGGGCCTTTTCGGAATAGGCGGCGATGACGGAGAGCAAAGTATCCTTCTCCACCGTATCGATTTTGTTGATGACCAGAATGGCGGGGCACCGGCTTGCCTGGATTTTCTCAATCAGCCCCTCCTCCTGGGGTCCTACGGAGGCGATGGGCTCCACCACCAGCAGGGTCAGGTCCACGTCCGCGATGGATTCCTGGGCGACGTTTACCATATAGTCGCCCAGCTTGGTTCTCGCCCGGTGGAAGCCGGGGGTATCTACAAAGACGTACTGGATATCCTCCCGGGTGACGATGCCGCAGATGCGGTTGCGGGTGGTCTGGGGCTTGTTGGAAACGATGGCAATCTTCTCCCCCACCAGATAATTGGTCAGGGTGGACTTGCCCACATTGGGCCGTCCGCAGATGGTAATCATAGCGGTTTTGGTCTTCATAGGTTCTCCTTTACTTGCGGCTCATGCCGGGGATGCCCGCGGCAATGTCTTCTTCTCTGGCGCGCATCTGGCGCTTCTGGGGGCCCTCGTCCATGTGGTCATAGCCCAAAAGATGGAGCATGGAATGGATGGTGAGATACCCCACCTCCCGGCGGGTGGTGTGGCCGAACTCCTGGGCCTGGGCAATGGCCCGCTCCAGGGAGATACACATATCCCCCAGGGGCACGAGACCGGTATCCGGGTCCTCGTATTCGCTCCAATCCTGGGGCAGCTCCCCGGGAGAGAGCTCAAACATGGGAAAGCTCAATACATCCGTGGGCTTGTCAATGTTCCGGGAGGTGCGGTTAATCTGCTGGATGCCTTTGTCGTCGGTGACCAGGACGTTGATTTCGCACTTGGCGGTGACCCCCTCGGCCTTCAAAACGGCGTTGATGCAGGTGCGGATATTGGCGGCGATGGGCAGGCGCTGCAGGCCGCCCTGCTGAAAGACCAGATTCACTTTATTTCTCATTTGTTCTCTTCCTTTGATACCGTCCCCGGAAATCCTGGGAGGGTTTTGTATTGTCATGCTTGTCAGACTGCTCGTAGGCGTTGATGATTTTCTGCACCAGGGCGTGGCGGACCACGTCGGCGGAGGTCAGGCGGCAGATGGCGATGTCCTCCACCCCCTGAAGCACCCGCACCGCGTCCTTCAGGCCGGAGACCTTGTCGTCCGGCAGGTCAATCTGGGTCACGTCGCCGGTGATGACGATTTTGGAGCCGAAGCCAAGCCGGGTTAAGAACATTTTCATCTGCTCCCGGGTGGTGTTCTGGGCCTCGTCCAAGATGATGAAGCTGTCGTCCAGGGTACGGCCCCGCATGTAGGCCAGGGGCGCTACCTCAATGGAGCCCCGCTCCTGGTACTTCTGGAAGGTCTCGGCCCCCAGCATATCGTACAGCGCGTCGTACAGGGGCCGAAGGTAGGGGTCCACCTTGTTCTGCAAATCCCCGGGCAGGAATCCCAGCCGCTCCCCCGCTTCCACGGCGGGACGGGTGAGAATAATTCGGTTCACGGTCCGCTCCCGGAAGGCGGAGACCGCGGCGGCCACGGCCAGATAGGTCTTGCCCGTACCGGCAGGGCCCACGCCGATGGTGACGGTATTCTTCTGGATGGCCTTCATATAGGTCTGCTGGCCCACGGTTTTGGCCTTGATGGGCTTGCCCTTGGCGGTGATGCACACCACATCCTGGGCCATTTTGGCAATCTGGTCCTCATTTCCTTCGCTGACCAGGGTGATGAGATAGCGGACCCGCTGCTCATCGATGGCCTCTCCCTTGGCGGCCAGGGACAGCAGCGCTTCCAGGGTGCGGACGGCCTTGTCGGCCGCCTCCTCGTCCCCGGTGACCTTCAGGTCATCCCCACGGCTCACAATGCGCACGCCCAGAGCGTCCTCAATCCGGCGCACGTTTTCATCGAAGGAGCCGAACACGGCAATCAGGTCCTCTACCCGGTCGGCATTTACGATTCTTTCTATTTCCTTACTCATTGGTGTCTCCTATCTGTTCCTGTCTGGAAACGCCGATGGACTCCAGGCAGCTGTAAAAGCCGGAGAGTACATAGGCACCCTTTGACAGGGATACGGTTTCCGCGGCGGTCTGGACGGTCCCGGCGGCCATGGACTGGCGGAGAAAGTCTTTGGAAAAGGCCTTCAGCTGTTCCTCGGCCTCCCGGGGGCTTACGCGTTCCGGTGTCAATGGGACGGCGGTATACTCCTCCAGCACAAGGCTTACCGGCAGCACAAAGCCACCCGGCAGCGTCAGCGGATACTCTTTACACATTCTACCACATTCCCTACCTAAAATTCCACTACCAAACCACAATTTTATCCGCTTTTTTTGAAAAATCAAGCTCCATCGCCGGATTATTTTGGAGGGAGCCCCCTTTTGAAGCCGATTTTCCGGCATCAGCACGGAAAAGGAGCGGCCCGTATAGGCCATGACCTCCCCCTGGGCCCGCTGGGAAAGGACGCACAGGCCGCAGTCGGTGTAGCCGGAAATGAGTACCTGCCCCTTGGAAACCGCCTGCCCGGGGGCGCACAGGGCGGTGCCCCGGGTGGCGGTCAGGCTGAAAATCACCCCGTCCCGACGAGCGACAATGCTGGCGGCGGTGCCGGGGTCCGGCTCCATGGGGACAGGCTCCTGCTTTTCCGCGACCTGTACGGTGGCGATGCATCCCTTGGTATTGATGCCCGCCCATTTCAGCTCCGGGATGGCGGAGAGCAGCTGATTTTTGATTTTTTCACTGCGAATCCCCCGGCGGCTGACCCCAAAATACAGGCCGCTCTCCTCCGCCGCTGCCAGAATTTTTCGGGCCGGAACGGCGCGGTTTCCCTCCACCCGGAAGAAAAGGATTCTTGTGGGGATAAAAAGCACCAGGCAAAACAGCACCGCAAGCCCCACAAGCAGCACAGGTCTGCGAAAAAAAGCCTGCATCCGCCAGAAAAGCCCCAGATGCCGGACAATCCGCAGCTTTTCGCCCCGGCGCTGCGCCAGGGCGACGGCTTTTGGAAGGTCGGTCCTTCGGATGCGGAAGCGGAGAAGCAGCGGGCTCTCCGGCTGAACCCGGGTCAGCGGGACGGCGGAAAAGGCACAGAGCGCTCCGGCAGGGTCGGCGGTCAGAAGCTCCAGTTCCAGCTGCCCTTCCAGAGAATGCCACAGATTCATAGGCACCTCCTGCAAAGCGAGATGGATTGGACCGTGCCTGTAATGACCAGCTGCCCCTGGGTCATCCGGGCCAGCTCCAGACACTGCCCCGAGATGACCACCTCTCCAAAGGAAACCAGAACACCGATGTGCTCCCGGCTGTAGGCGGTGACACCCCGGTGGTTTTCAATCAGAATCTGGCGGTCCCCTGTCAGCTCCAAAAGGCTCTGCCCCGGCAGAACCTCCCCCGGCAAATCCCCTGCCAGCCAGGACAAAAGGGCTTCTCGATGCTTCACGGCGGCCACCTCCTTGGGAGAATCTATGTATGGCGTTTCGGGAACTTGCATAGATTCTTCCGAGGTGATGGCGGATGGGGTTCGTTTTGGGCCTGGGAATGCTGGGGCTGATACTGGACAGCCGGACGGCGATGCAGGGGGCTATGGAGGGCGTTGAGCTTTGCCTGACGGCGGTGATCCCCTCCCTGCTGCCCTTTTTATGCCTGTCCATGTGTTTAACGGACAGGCTTTGGGGGCGAAAAAGCCGGGCTTTGGGGCTTTTGGGAAGGCTGTTCCGGCTGCCGGAGGGGGCGGAGGCGCTGCTGATTCCGGCGCTTTTGGGAGGCTATCCCGCCGGGGCTGCCTGCGTTGGGCGGGCTATGGAGCGGGGGCAGACCTCCCAGGAGGATGCCCAGCGCCTTTTGGGCTTTTGCGGCAACCCGGGGCCCGCCTTTTTATTTGGAATCGTGGGGCATCAGTTCCGCTCGCCCCTGGCTGCCTGGGGGTTGTGGGCGCTGGTCATTGCAGGGGCCGTGGCGGCGGCCTGGGTGCTGCCTTCCTGTCGGGGAACCGTAAAGGTCTCCGGGGGAAGCGGCGGGGACGCGCTGGGCGCTGCCGGGGCGGCCATGGGAAAAATCTGCGTGCTGGTGATTCTGTTTCGGGTGGGGCTGTGCTTTTTGCGGACATACCTGCCGCTGGATGGGACGGCCCTGGTGGCGGTCCAGGGGCTGGTAGAGCTGACCAACGGCTGCTGCGCGCTGGCAAGCGTTCCTTCGGAGAAGACCCGATTTCTGCTGGCGGCGGGGATGGTTAGCTGCGGGGGGCTGTGCGTGGGCTTGCAGACAGGCCAGGTGACAAGGGGTCTTTCCCTCAGATTCTACTGGCTGGGGAAGCTCATCCAGACGCTGACCGCCCTGACGCTGGGCTGGATGGTCCTGGAAAAAGCGTGGATTCTGGGCGTGGGGCTGCTGCTGGGAGCGATTCTTTTGAAAAAGTCCCGGAAAACGGTAGCTTTTTTCAGAAATCGGGTGTATACTACTTACAAAAAGGATACTGGGAGGAAACCATGCTTTTCCGTAAAAAAATAGACAGGGCCTGCGCCTATTGCGCCCACGGGGTGGCCCTGTGCGACGATCAGATTTTGTGCGTCAAAAAGGGGGTCCGCACTCCGGACAGCTTCTGCCGCCGGTTCCAATACGACCCCTTCAAACGCATCCCCGCCAAACCTAAGGCCATGGATTTCAGCCGGTACAACGAGGACGATTTTTCCCTGTAAAGGAGATTGAAACCATGCGATTTGAGAAAACACTTCCTTTGCAGGACGGCCGCACTCTGCGTATCCGGAATGCGGAGCCTGCGGATGCCCAGGCCCTTCTCGACCTGATCGTTCTGACCCACAGTCAGACGGATTATCTGCTGGCCTACCCGGATGAGCGCCGGTTCACCCCGGAGCAGGAAGCGGAATACCTGAAGGGGATGCTGGAAAGCGACCGTGAAATCATGCTTCTGGCGGAAATTGACGGTACGCTCTGCGGCTGTCTGGGCCTCAACGCCATAGGCGGCAGATACAAGGTCCGCCATCGGGCGGAATTTGGCATCAGCGTTGACAAAGCTTTCTGGGGCCTGGGTATTGGAAAGGTTTTGATGGAAGTAGTCATTGCATGCGCAAAGCTGGTCCACTACACCCAGCTGGAGCTCAGCGTCGTAGCGGACAACGAACGTGCCGTGTCTATGTATCATAAACTTGGCTTTGTGGAGTTCGGCAGGAACCCCAAAGGCTTCCTTTCCCGGTTCTCCGGTTACCAGACGCTTGTTGAAATGCGGCTGGAGCTGTAATTCTGAGTTCAAAAAAGACTCGCAGGGGACTGTTAGAAAACAACCTGTCATTGCGAACCAGTGACATCGGTCACTGGTTCGCAGCGACATGCTTTTCTAACAGCCCCCTGCATTTTTATCAGGCAAAGGAGCCTTTTGTTACGAAAGCATCTCCCAAAATTCATCCTCTGTCAGCACCGGGATGCCCAAGTCTCTTGCCTTGCGCTCCTTGGAGCCGGCGTTTTCGCCCGCAACCACGAAGCTGGTCTTTTTGGAGACGGAGGAGGCGGCTTTGCCGCCGAAAAGCTCGATTTTCTCCGTGGCCTCCTCCCGGGTGAAGCGGCTGAGTGTGCCGGTGAGGACAATGGTCTTGCCCATAAAGCGGGTGTCCGTTACAGTGCGGGTGCTTTCAAAGTTCACGCCCGCCTCCCGCAGACGCTGAACAAGGTGCTGTGACTGGGGCTGGGCGAACCAATCGCAGATGCTTTGGGCGGTGACGGCACCGATATCCGGCACTTCCGTCAGGGTTTCCACGGAGGCATCCATGAGTTTCTCCAGAGATCCAAAGGTGGAGGCAAGGATCTTTCCGGTTTTGGCCCCTACCTGGCGGATGCCCAGGGCAAAAATCAGCCGAGAGACATCCTGGTGCTTGCTTTCGGCAATGGCGTTCAGCAGCTTCTGGGCGGCCTTGGTGCCGGATTTCCAGAGGCCGGACAGCTCCTCCAGGGTCAGATAATAGATATCCGCCGGGGAATGGATGGCACCGCGGGCAATGAGGCTATCCACAATGGCGCTGCCCAGGCCCTCAATGTCCATGGCATCCCGACTGACAAAATGGGCGATGTTCCGGCTGAGCTGGGCGGGGCACTCCGCACCGGTACAGCGCAGGAAGGCACCGTCCTCATCCCGTTCCACAGGGGCACCGCAGACGGGGCAGGTTTTTGGAAGGAAATAGGCCTTCGCCCCTTCGGGGCGGCGAGAGAGGTCTACCTCCAGAATTTCCGGGATGATCTCCCCGGCCTTGCGAATGCGCACCGTGTCGCCAATGCGGATGTCCAGGCGGGAAATAAAGTCCTGATTGTGCAGGGTGGCGTTTGTTACGGTGGTGCCCGCCAGACGAACGGGGGCTACCACGGCCTTGGGGGTCAGGACACCGGTACGGCCAACCTGAATGAGAATATCCTCTACCACCGTCAGCTTTTCTTCCGGGGGGTACTTGTAAGCCACGGCCCACCGGGGGAACTTGGCGGTAGCGCCCAGGGTCTCCCGGGCGGCAAGACTATCCAGCTTAATAACGGCACCGTCAATGTCGCAGGTGAGCTTCTCCCGCTCCTCGTTGATGCGGGTTACCTCTGCCTGAATGGCCTGGGAATCGGAAAGGTGCTTGTAGGGAATGACCTTAAAGCGCAGTTTTTTCAGGTATTCCAGGGTTTCCACGTGGCTTTGGAAGGTCTTCCCTTCCGCCAGCTGCACGTTGAATACCAGGATATCCAGCTTTCGCCGGGCGGTTATTTTGGGGTCCTTCTGGCGAAGAGAGCCGGCGGCGGCGTTTCTGGGGTTGGCAAAGGTCTTCTCCCCGTTTTCCTCCAACGCGTCATTCAGGGCGTGGAAGGTCTTCTTGGGCATGAACACCTCGCCACGGACAATGAGCCTGGCGGGGGCGTTTTCCAAGGCCATGGGAATGGAGCGGATGGTTTTGAGGTTTTCCGTCACGTCCTCCCCTACCACGCCGTCACCCCGGGTGGCTCCACGGACGAATTGGCCGTCCACATATTCCAGGGCCACCGACAGACCGTCGATTTTGGGCTCCACGGAAAAGGAGGCATCGGGGACGCTCTCCCGGGTGCGGACCAGAAAATCCGACAGCTCCTCCATGCTGAATACATCCTGCAGGCTCATAAGGGGTACGGCGTGGGTAATCTCCCCAAAGGTGTTCACCGCCTGCCCCCCCACCCGGCGGGTGGGAGAATCGGGAAGTACCAGGGAAGGATTGGCCTTTTCCAAATCCTCCAGCTCCCGCAGAAGCCGGTCGTATTCAAAATCGGGCATGGTAGGGTCGTCCAGTACATAGTACCGGTAGCCCGCCTCATTCAGGAGCCGGGTCAGCTCCGCGATTCTCTCTTTCGGTTCCATATTGACCTCCTGTATTCAAAAACGTATCGGGCACTTCCCCGACGATGACGGTCTCCGCCACCACCACCTGGCTGGAGACGGAAAAGCTCTCCGTCTGCCCCAGGACCAGGATGCTCACATCCACGCTAATTTCCATGACCAAACGGTGCAGGGTCTGGTTGATGCCCGCCTGCTGAAACCGGCTTTCAAAGCTGGCATCGGAATTCCGAACTGCCAGCACGTGGACCGGAATGGAAAAGCCTTTTCCGGCAAAAAACTCCGGAAGCAGCAGGCTCCCAATGGGAATGCCGATTCTGGAAGTATCCAGGGACAGAATCTCCTGGTTGATGAGGCTCAGAAGCTCCGTCTTCATGCGGTTGACTTCCAGAATGTTGGTCTTCATGGCAGTGATTCTGCCGTTTAAATCCTTTTCAAAGTAGACAATCCGGTCGTAGGCCACGCTGTCCCGGGCCAGCTGGGCGGTCAGAGCATCGTTTGCCAGGTCGGATGTGCAGTTTTTGATCTGGGTCTGGGCAAGCTCCCGCAGAATGGGCCGGTATCGGGCGCGGAACAGGAGAAACAGTCCCAGTGCCGCCGCCGACAAAAGCAGAAGCCAAAAGCACAGACGGACCAAAAATCGGCGCAACAGCCCCACCCCCTCCGGAAAGCCTATGCAGGGGGGCGGAAAAAATACCGCGGGGCGCACAATTTTTCGTACAGCTCTTTTTACACTTACAGCTTTTTCATATGGGCACCGGCGGCCTTGGCCATGAGCTTTTTGGTGCCGATGTCGTCAAAGGCCACCTCTAAAAGCGCGTCGCCGCCCATTTTCACCACACTCAGGACCATGCCCTTGCCAAAGGCGGCGTGCAGGACCATGTCCCCCTTGGCAAATTCCGGTATCGGAGTCGCGGGGGCGGCCTGGGCCCGGATGGTGGAGGACAGATAGCCGCTGCCCCGGGCAATCCGCTTTTCGTAGCGGTCCTGCCGGACCTCCTGAACCTGGGGCCGGTAGCCGCCGCGCCTGACAATGCACACTTCCGGAATCTCCTGCAGGAACCGGGAGGGCAGCGCCGAGGAGGTGCGGCCATAAATCATCCGCTGATGGGCGTGGCTGATGGTAAGGGAATTTTTGGCGCGGGTGATGGCCACATAGCAAAGGCGGCGCTCCTCCTCCATCTCCTCTTTGTCGCCGATGGCCCGCATCCCGGGGAACAGGCCGTCCTCAAAGCCCACCAGGAACACATGGGGGAATTCCAGGCCCTTGGCGGAGTGAATGGTCATCATGACCACGGCATCGTCCCCCTCGTTGTACTGTTCCAAATCGGTGTACAGGGAGATTTCCTCCAGAAAGCCGGAGAGCGTAGGCTCGTCGGTGTTTGCAAGATAGGACTGAATGCTGGACTTGAATTCCCTGACGTTTTCAAGCCTTGTTTTATTCTCCTCCGTGGGTTTGCTCATGAGCATATCCAAGTATCCGGTGCGGACCAGCAGCTCATCGTAGAATTCCGGCAGGCTCATGCCGCCCTCCAAAAGCCCTGCCAGGTCCTCAATCAGGGCGGAAAACTGCAAAAGCTTCTGGGCGGGCTTTTCCAGGGGGCCGTAGTTATAGGGGTCGCAGACCACATCGTAGACGCTCTTCCCCTCGGCCTGCGCAAGCTTCTGGACGGTTTCGATGGTTTTGGCACCCAGGCCTCTGGGGGGATTGTTGATGATCCGGCCCAGACGCAGGTCGTCTGCCCGGTTGTTGACGACGCACAGGTAGGACAGCACATCCTTGATTTCCGCCCGCTCGAAGAAGCGGGTGCCGCCAATCACCCGGTAGGGAATGCCGTTGCGCTTCAGGGCATATTCCATGGAGTTGGACTGGGCATTGGTCCGGTAGAGAATGGCGTAGTCCTTGAAGTTTTTCCCCTTGGATTTGGAGAGAATCTGGCTGGCGACAAAGTTGCCCTCCGCCCCCTCGTTTTCCGCCTCGTAGACGAGAATCGGCTCTCCGGTGCCGTTGGAGGTCCACAGGTGCTTCCCCTTCCGGCCCTGGTTGTGGGCAATCACGGCGTTTGCCGCATCCAGAATGGACTGGGTGGAGCGGTAGTTCTGCTCCAGGCGGATGACCCGGGCACCGGGGTACTGCTCCTCAAAGCTCAGGATATTCTCGATGGTGGCTCCCCGGAAGCGGTAGATGCTCTGGTCGTCGTCGCCAACCACGCAGATATTCCGCCGGTCCCCCGCCAAAAGCGACGTGAGCAGATACTGGACGTGGTTGGTATCCTGATACTCGTCCACCAGCACGTAATGGAACTTCCGCTGGTAGTACTCCCGGACATCGGCCTCCTGCTGCAAAAGCTTGACGGTGACAAAGAGAATGTCGTCAAAGTCCAGGGCGTTGTTGTCCTTCAGCCGCTTCTGGTAGACGGCGTAGGCCTTGGCAATCTGGACGATGCGGTAATCCGAGGCGGAGCGGCTTTCCTCCTCCATCTGCTCCGGGGAAATCAGCCTGTCCTTCTGGCGGCTGATGATGCTCAGCACATACCGGGGCGGGAAGGTTTTGTCATCCAAGCCCATGTCCCGGAGAATCTCCTTCATAAGCCGCTCGGAGTCCGCGGCATCGTAGATGGTGAAGCTGGAGGTATAGCCGCAGCGGTCAATATACCGGCGCAGAATGCGGCAGCAGGCGGAGTGGAAGGTCATGGCCCACACGTCCTCAGCCCCCTCACCCAGCATGGCGGAAAGCCGGTCCTTCAGCTCTCCCGCGGCCTTGTTGGTAAAGGTGATGGCAATGACGTTCCAGGGGTTGGCGGGCTCCAGGGCGCAGAGCCAATCGGCCCGGTCCAACTCCTCCTGAGTGGGCTCCTGGGGGAGGTTTTCCAGGAAGGCCACATCCTCGTCCCGGACAAAATCCGGGATTTCGTATCCGTCAGAGCCCCGGCCGTAGCGCAGAATATTGGCAATCCGGTTAATGAGCACCGTGGTCTTGCCGCTGCCCGCACCGGCAAGCAGCAATAGCGGCCCCTCGGTTGTCAGCACGGCCTCCCGCTGCATGTCGTTGAGAAAAGCAAAGCGAGAGGCGATATAGTTCCGCCGGGCGGTTAAAAATCGGGAATCCAATTCATCGTTCATAGAAGCACCTGTCATTTCTTTGATAATTTGCTCCTATTTTACCGCAGCCCGGCGAAAAATGCAAGCGGGGTTTCGGTTGCCCAAGGGACAATTGCATGAGTAAACATTTTGTGAACCATAGGAGCGGTGCGTCGCGCAGTGAATGAAAATTCTACGATTGCCAGTGGCTATCGAACAATAAATCCATCGGCTACCAGCCGCCCGAAAACTGACGGGACGGAGTAAGATAGATGAACGTATACCCTGACGGGGAAACCCCAAGCCTTCTCCTGCTGGAGAAGGTGGCCCGCAGGCCGGATGTGGAGGGGACACCTT
>OIZI01000482.1_pt1 | contig 20601 bp, 16 predicted proteins | sample 1588441 | NCBI WGS metagenome assembly OIZI01 (sample SAMN03283284) | human gut metagenome | biome: human-associated habitat; material: feces | host: Homo sapiens | place: Peru | collected 2012 | reverse complement strand
CAACATTGTCTTTGTTAACCAATTCTGAGTCAACCCATTTGATGTTGACTTCAGCAGAGTTAGCAACACCACCATGCTTTAATGCTTCAACAACACTGATATATGCATCGTGTAACTGAGTATATTTGCCAACAAGGGCAATGTCGACCTTTCTTGTTGGGTTCTTCCATGCTGTACACATGTCTCTCCATTCCTTAAGGTCTGGTTCAGGACACTCAAGGTTAAGACATTCACATGCAACCTGTGCAAGATGTTCCTCTTCCATAGCAAGTGGAGCATCATAGAGAATATCAACGTCAAGATTCTGAAGTACGTGTGACTTAGGTACATTACAGAATAATGCAATTTTTTCTTTAAGACCTTTATCAAGTGGGTGCTCTGTACGGCACACAATGATATCTGGCTGGATACCCATTCCCTGAAGTTCCTTGACACTTGCCTGTGTAGGCTTAGTCTTCATCTCTCCAGAAGCTCTTAAATAAGGAATAAGTGTTACATGACAAAGAATAGCATTCTCATGTCCAACCTCATGCTGGAACTGTCTTATTGCCTCCAAGAATGGCTGGCTCTCGATATCACCAACAGTACCGCCAACTTCGATAATGGCAATCTTTACATCGTCAGAAGAGTAATCACGGTAAAATCTGCTCTTGATTTCATTAGTAATATGTGGAATTACCTGAACTGTACCTCCACCAAAATCTCCACGACGTTCTTTCTGAAGTACTGTCCAGTAAACTTTACCAGTAGTAACATTAGAATTCTTGTTAAGGCTTTCGTCAATGAATCTCTCATAGTGTCCAAGGTCAAGATCTGTCTCTGCACCATCATCAGTTACGAAAACTTCTCCGTGCTGAATTGGATTCATTGTTCCTGGGTCAATATTAATGTATGGGTCAAACTTCTGCATTGTAACCTTGAAACCACGGGCTTTAAGTAAGCGGCCTAAAGACGCTGCAGTGATTCCCTTTCCGAGTCCTGATACAACACCACCAGTGACGAATACGTATTTAACAGGCATAGCCTCCTCCGTTCTGCCGTTATTCGGCTCAAATTATAGTAATAGATAATTAAGTATAATTTAATAAAAATATCCGGTAGCAAAATATCACCACCGGCTCTATCAAATATATCTGTGAATTATTATACAACGAGTTGTGGTTTATTTCCACCTATTTTTAAAAAATAAATTATAAATCTTTTTTGAAAAATAATTTTTTTTTAATTGATTTATAGATGGTTACTCTATATAATAAACGAGTGATTTTTTATTTGACAGTTATTTAATAAGAAAGAAATAAGAAATTAGTGAAATTCATAACGCATTAAGCGTACCTGAATATAATCTGAGGAGATTAACTTAATGGGAAACGAAGAACGTAACACTAACAATAATAACCAGCAGAATGGTAATAATGGACAGAACCAGAATGGATATAATAATCCTAATGGATATGGACAAAGACCGGGTGCTGGATATAACGGACAGCCGGGACAGGGATATAATGGAAGACCTGGCAATGGTTATAATGGTCCGGGAGGATATGGCGGACCTGGCGGTTACAATGGACAGGGGGGTTATAACGGCTATAATGGATACAACCCACAGGGAGGTCCTAACGGATATAACAATAACCGTAATAACAATCGTGGTAATAATAACCAGAACAATAATAATAAGAAAAAGAACTACAATATGATAATTGGCATGTTGATTGTTCTTGTTGTGTCAGTTATAGGAATAACTCTTTTGAGAAGCCTTGTTAACAGTGCCAGATACAAAGAGATATCATACACTGAATTTATCAAGATGGTTGAAGATGGCAATGTTGCAGAGGTTGAGTTTGATTCCGACAAGCTTGTTATCAAGCCAATAGAAGGTTATGTTGAAGAGAGTGTGTGGGGAACTCCGGTAAGTTATACTTATTATACAGGATATGTAGGAGATGATGAACTGATTCAGGAGTTAAAGCAGCTCCCAGACATTAAGGTATCAGGACACATTCCAGATTCAAGTTCTTCTATAATAGAATTCCTTGTAGCATATGTTATTCCAATTCTTCTTATGTTTGCCATGTTTGGTTTCATATACAAGAAAATGGGAAGCGGCGGTGGAATCATGGGCGGCATGGGTGTCGGCAAGAACACAGCCAAGGTATATGTACAGAAAAAGACAGGTGTTACATTTAAGGACGTAGCAGGTCAGGATGAGGCTAAGGAGTCTCTCAAGGAGATTGTTGATTTCCTTCATAACCCTGATAAATATTCAAAGATTGGAGCCAAGCTTCCTAAGGGTGCACTTCTTGTAGGACCTCCGGGAACTGGTAAGACACTTCTTGCCAAGGCTGTTGCAGGAGAGGCTAATGTGCCATTCTTCTCGCTTGCAGGTTCTGATTTCGTAGAAATGTTCGTAGGTGTCGGTGCTTCAAGAGTAAGAGATTTGTTCAAGGAAGCCCAGAAACAGGCACCATGTATTATATTTATTGATGAGATTGATGCTATAGGTAAGAGCCGTGATTCAAGATATGGCGGTGGCAATGATGAGCGTGAGCAGACATTGAACCAGCTTCTTGCAGAGATGGATGGTTTTGATTCATCTAAGGGATTATTTATCCTTGCAGCTACTAATAGACCAGAAGTTCTTGATAAGGCACTTTTAAGACCAGGCCGTCTTGATAGAAGAATTATCGTTGATAAGCCAGATCTCAAGGGACGAGTTGATGTACTCAAGGTTCATTCTAAGGATGTCCTTATGGATGATACAGTAGATCTTGAAGAGATTGGTCTTGCAACAAGCGGTGCGGTTGGTTCAGACCTTGCCAATATGATTAACGAAGCTGCCATATCAGCAGTTAAGAATGGCAGAAGCGTTGTTACACAGAAAGACCTTTTTGAGGCAGTTGAGGTTGTTATTGCTGGTAAGGAGAAGAAAGACAGAATCCTCAGCAAGCAGGAGAAGAGAACAGTTGCATACCACGAAGTAGGTCATGCACTTATAACAGCTCTCAAGAAGGATGCAGAGCCAGTCCAGAAGATTACTATTGTCCCTAGAACAATGGGCTCTCTTGGTTATGTAATGCAGGTTCCAGAGGAAGAGAAGTATCTTATGTCTAAGGATGAGCTTATGGCAAGACTTGTCACACTCTTAGGTGGACGTGCGGCAGAGGAAGTTGTATTTGGTACAATTACAACAGGTGCTTCTAACGATATCGAGAAGGCAACTAAGATTGCAAGAGAGATGATTACACAGTATGGTATGTCTGAGGAATTTGGACTTATGAGCCTTGAGACTGTTGAGAGCAAGTATCTCGATGGCGGCGCAAGACTTAACTGTTCAGATGAGACAGCAGCCATGATTGATGAAGAAGTTAAGCAGCTTCTCAAGAAATGCTATGAAGAAGCTAAGCAGCTCCTTCTTGAGAACAGAGATGTTCTTGACGAGATTGCCAAGTATCTTTACGATAAAGAGACTATTACTGGTAAGGAGTTCATGAAGATATACAGAAGAGTCAAAGGACTTCCTGAACCAGTGGATACTTCTGATATGAGCAAGTCAGAAAAAGTTGCAGAGAGCGTAACATTTAATGAAGATGGAAGTTATTCTTCAACAGTTCACGGTCCTGTGGATGATTTCTGGGAAAAGCTTGATGAGAAGAAGAGAGAAGAAAAACAGCAGAAAGAAGCAGAACTTGAGGCGGCTGAAAATAATTCAGATAAGCCTGTGTCAGATGATAAAAAAACAGAAGATAATTCTTCTGAGGAGTAAGATAATAAGTTTGAGTCTGTTAGCAGGCATATGGAATAATTAATGGTTTCAGGGTATCTGTGATATAGACGAGACGGATTTAAATTTAAATGCAGGAATGTATATTTTACATTCCTGCATTATTTAGATTGCGTACATATATAGGCTGCGTTGTTTCTATTGTATCATAAAAGGCACAATTTTACAGTAATACATTCACAGCTACACATTTATAGCAAATTGTGCTAGGATATTATTAGTTGGAAATTCATGCTTTTGATGGTTGCAATGCATGAATTATTGAATTAAAGTTGTCGGATTGGGGATAATATGAATTTTACACATTTACATGTTCATACAGAATATTCACTGCTTGATGGTTCAAGTAAGATAAAAGAGCTGGTTGCGAGGGCTAAAGAGCTGGGTATGGACAGTCTTGCTATCACAGACCATGGTGTTATGTATGGCGTTATTAATTTCTACAGGGCTGCCAAAGATGCAGGAATTAAGCCGATTCTTGGATGCGAGGTGTATGTTGCGCCGGGTTCGAGATTTGATAAAGAGGTCGGAATGGGAGAGGACAAGTATTATCATCTTGTTCTGCTCGCAGAGAATAATAAAGGATATGACAACCTGATGAAAATTGTTTCGGCAGGTTTTATAGACGGATTCTATTATAAGCCAAGAGTTGATTATGAGATTCTTGAGAAATATTCAGAGGGAATCATAGCTTTAAGTGCGTGTCTTGCTGGAGAGGTGCAAAGATACCTTGCGCGTGGTATGTATGAGATGGCAGTTGAGGCTGCGAAAAGGTATGAGAATATATTTGGCAAAGGCAATTTCTTCCTTGAATTGCAGGATCATGGACTGCCAGACCAGAAATATGTCAATCCACAGCTTGTAAGAATGTCAAATGAGCTTGGAATTGACCTTGTATGTACGAACGATTCGCATTACATCAATGCGGAGGACTGGGAGGCGCACGACATACTTCTGTGCATCCAGACAGGCAAGAAGGTCAATGATGAGAATAGAATGCGCTATACTGGAGGTCAGTACTATCTTAAATCTCCAGAGGAGATGGCGGCACTTTTCCCATATGCGCCACAGGCACTTGAAAATACACATAAGATAGCAGAAAGATGTAATGTCGAGATTGAATTTGGAGTGACAAAGCTGCCTGAATTCAAGGTTCCAGAAGGTTATACTTCATGGACATATCTTAATTATCTGTGTTTTACAGGACTTAAAAAGCGTTATCCGGATGAGACGAAGGAGCTGGATATTGATGAACATATGGCGTATGCTGCAAGTATCGATGTTCCAGACAGAAAAGATGTTGTTATAACACCGGTAAAAGACCATAAAGATTTAGTCCAGAGACTTAATTATGAGCTTTCTGTCATTCATTCAATGGGATTCGTTGATTACTTCCTTATTGTGTGGGATTACGTTAACTATGCCAAAGTCAATAATCTTGCTGTAGGCCCCGGACGTGGTTCGGCTGCGGGAAGCCTTGTTTCGTACGCCCTCACAATAACAGATATAGACCCTATGAAATATGACCTGCTCTTTGAACGTTTCCTTAATCCAGAGCGAGTAACCATGCCCGATATTGACGTGGATTTCTGTGATGAAGGCCGTCAGATGGTTATAGATTACGTTATCAGCAAATATGGCAAGGATTGTGTGTCACAGATTATAACATTTGGAACAATGGCTGCAAGAGCGGTTATCAAAGATGTTGGACGAGTGCTTGATCTGCCATATGCCATGGTTGATAATATCGCCAAGATGGTTCCAAGAGAGCTTAACATAACTATAGATAAGGCATTGAAGGAAAATCCTGATTTAAGAGAGGCATATGAGTCAGACCCACAGATAAAGAATCTGATTGATATGAGTAAGAAGCTGGAAGGACTTCCAAGACATGCATCTATACATGCATCAGGTGTCCTTATCAGTGGTAAGCCTGTAGGTGAGTATGTTCCACTTTCAGTCGGAGCTGATGGTGAGATTGTTGCCCAGTTTGAGAAGGACACACTTGAAGAGCTGGGACTTCTTAAAATGGATTTCCTCGGACTTAGAACAGAGACGGTTATAAGCGATGCTGAGACACTTGCAAAGAAATTAAATCCAGATTTCACAATCAATAATATAAGATATGATGACCCTAAAGTGTATGAGCTTATAAGCTCTGGTAAATGTGATGGTATATTCCAGCTTGAGAGTGCAGGAATGAAGAACTTCATGAAGGAGCTTAAACCTACATGCCTGGATGACCTGATAGCCGGAATTTCTCTGTACAGACCGGGTCCAATGGATTATATACCACAGTATATAGAGGGTAAGAATAACAAAGATAATATTGTATATGACTGCCCACAGCTTGAGTCTATTTTAAAACCAACATACGGAGTTATAGTTTATCAGGAACAGGTTATGCAGATAGTGCGTGACCTTGCCGGATATTCACTTGGAAGAAGTGACCTTGTAAGACGTGCTATGGCTAAGAAAAAGCTCAAAGTCATGGAGAAGGAGAGACAAAATTTCATATACGGCAATGAGGAAGAAGGAGTGCCTGGCTGTATCAAGAATGGCGTTTCTGCGGAAGCTGGTAATGTCATATTTGATAAAATGATAAGCTTTGCGGCATATGCATTTAATAAGTCGCATGCGGCTGGATATGCTGTTGTGTCATATCAGACGGCTTATTTAAAGCAGTATTATCCGGTTGAATATATGTGTGCCCTCCTTACGTCTGTTACAGACAATACTTCCAAGGTGGAGGGATATATATACGCGTGCCGCCAGATGGGAATCAGCATATTGTCACCAGATGTCAACAAATCAGACATGGGATTCACTAACGAGAATGGTGCGATAAGATTTGGCTTATCGGCTGTTAAATCACTTGGAAGACCTACAATCGAGGCTATAATTAATGACCGTAAGCTAAGTGGGGATTTCAAGTCGATACAGGATATTACAGCGAGACTTCACAAAGAGCTTAACAAGAGAACACTGGAAAATCTCATTAAAGCAGGGGCATTTGACTCATTTGAAGCTAACAGAAGACAGATGATGAGTGTCTATGCACAGATTCTTGACAATGCGGACAGACAGGGAAAGGATTCAATCTCAGGTCAGATGTCGTTATTTGATATTGTCGATGATAGTGCCAAAGAAGATTTTGAGATAAAGCTTCCTGATCTTGACGAGTATAATAAAGAAGAAAAGTTGGAATACGAAAAAGAAGTACTTGGCGTATATGTAACAGGACATCCTCTTGATGAATATATGGGAATGTGGAAAAAGCATGTGTCTGCCAATGCACTCGATTTTGAGATTGACCCGGAACTTGGAGAGACCAAGGCGGCAGATAATTCCAAGCAGACAATCGGTGGAATGATTATGAATAAGAAGGTCATGACAACCAAGAGAGGCGAGCTTATGGCATTCTTAACGATTGAGGATATGTTTGGAACGATAGAGGTTGTCGTATTTCCTAAGAGTTACAATGAAAACAGGCATGCGATTGAGCAGACTGATAAGGTGTTCATAACAGGACGCGTCCAGGCAAATGTTGATGAGAATGGCAAGCTTATATGTGAAAAAATTACTCCATTTTCAGAAGTGCCAAGAACGCTTTGGATAAGGATGCCAGACGAGCAGACATATCATAATGGAGAAAAAGAACTTACAGATATGTTAAAAGACCTTGATGGAAAGGACAGTGTTATCATATACTGTGAAAAAGAAAAGAGCAGGCTCAGATGGCCGGCAAGCAGGAATATAAGCATTAATTCACAGCTTATAGATGACCTTCGCAAAAAGTATGGCAATAAGAATGTAGAGACAACATAATGTTTATTGCATTTTTGTTTTTTTTGAGGTACAATATAGACGATTTTAGATTGAAATATATAAGCTTATAGAGTCTTTAAAAGACAGGGAGGAGTAGTTATGGCAAAAGAGATTAAAACAATTGGTGTACTAACAAGTGGTGGTGACGCACCGGGAATGAATGCAGCGATAAGGGCTGTGGTCAGAACTGCTCTGAATAAAGGAATGAAGGTTAAAGGTATACAGAAGGGATACAATGGTCTTATCAATGATGAAGTTATTGATATGGATAAGAGAAGCGTATCAGATATTATCTCAAGAGGTGGTACTATTCTGTATACAGCAAGATGTATGGAATTCATGACACCAGAGGGACAGAAGCAGGCAGCAGAGGTATGTAAGAAGCACAAGATTGACGGAATCGTTGTAATCGGTGGTGATGGCTCATTCAGAGGTGCACAGAAGCTTGCAGAGAATGGTGTTAACACAATCGGACTTCCAGGAACAATCGACCTTGATATAGCATGTACAGATTATACAATTGGATTTGATACAGCGGTTAATACAGCAATGGAAGCTATTGACAAGATAAGAGATACATCTACATCACATGAGAGATGTTCAATTATCGAGGTTATGGGACGTAATGCAGGATATATAGCATTATGGTGTGGTATTGCCAATGGTGCAGAGGATATTCTTCTTCCAGAAAGATATGATAATGATGAGCAGACAATTATCAACCATATCATAGAAGGACGTAAGAAGGGCAAGAAGCATCATCTTATTATCAATGCCGAGGGAATAGGTCATTCTACAGGTATGGCAAGAAGAATCGAAGCTGCTACAGGTATAGAGACAAGAGCAACTATCCTTGGATATATGCAGCGTGGTGGTTCTCCAACATGTAAGGACAGAATGTATGCATCAGTTATGGGCGCATACGCTGTAGACCTTTTAGGAGAAGGCAAGAGCAACCGTGTAGTTGCATATAAAGATGGCAAGTTTGTAGATTATGATATTGATGAAGCATTAGCAATGAAGAAGGATATTAGCGAATACGAGTTTAATATCAGCACATTGCTTTCTAGGTAATATATGATAACAAGTACAGGTAGTTCACAGGTAAAGCATGTTATATCGCTTTTATCCAAGGCAAAGGCAAGAAGAGAAGATAAAGAATACGTTGTTGAGGGCATAAGAATGGTATCAGAGGTACCTTCTGATGCCCTTGTTAAAGTGTATATGTCTGAGACTTTCGCAGGCAATAATGGTAATGCATATGGCGATAAGGCAGAGATTGTAAGTGATAATGTATACAATCATATGTCTGATACCAAGACACCTCAGGGGATTATGGCAGTTGTCAGAATGAGGGAATATACATTATCAGATATAGTGTCAGTTAAGGAAAATGGAGCACCATTGATACTCTGCGTTGAGAATCTACAGGACCCGGGTAATCTGGGGACAATCATAAGAATGGGAGAAGCGGCTGGAGCGAGCGGAGTTATAATAAGCTCTAATTCAGTTGATGTATACAATCCCAAGGTAATACGTTCTACAATGGGCTCGATATTCAGGGTTCCATATCTTATAACAGATAATCTGTTAGAAACCATAGAAGAATTAAAAAATAATGGAATTAAAGTGTATGCAGCGCATCTTGATGGAAAAGGTGCGTATACAGATATGGATTATACTGGTGGAACAGCATTTATGATAGGCAATGAAGGCAATGGACTTACAGATGAAGCGGCTGCCAAAGCAGACTGTTTTGTTAAGATACCAATGTCAGGAAAAGTTGAATCGCTGAATGCCGCAATTGCTTGTACTGTGCTGGCTTTCGAGGCTGCAAGGCAGAGAAGATAAACAATATTTTTTTACAATTTATGGGGAAAATTTGACAAAAATATTAAACTTTGTTACAATGCTATCGTAACAAATGTAACATTTATGTAACATTTGGTGAATATTATAGTAATATAATATCGAGAAAGGAATTTTCTATGAGGCATATTCGTAGCAAAGTTTTTTTGTATCTTGGTGTTATGATGGTGGCATTTTTCATGCCTCTCATGCCAGTGGTACGAAAAGCAGTTACTACCGTAAAGATGACTGAGGTTGCAGAACTTGTTACAAGGGAAGCAACATATTCTGAGAATACAGCAGATATTGTATTATCAGGAGCACAGGAAGAGAAGATTACAGGTATATATACAGGACTGGCGGTAGGCATTGTTGATGATTATCTTAATGTCTATACTGAACCAGACGAAAGTTCTGAAGTTGCAGGAAAGTTATTCACAGATAATATCGCAGAGGTTGTTGAGAGCGGTTCTGAATGGACGAGACTTGTGTCAGGTGACCTTGAAGGTTATGTAAGCACACCTTACCTTTGCTTTGATGATGAGGCAGAGGCAATCGGCGGGGATATGACAGCGACAGTTATGTCAGATGTTGCGTATGTATACGCAGGCCCAGATAAGTCAGAAGTGACATACACACTTGAGAATGGTAAGGAACTTCCAGCCGTAGGTAAATGCGGTGACTATATGATAGTTTCTACAGATAATGGAGAAGGATATGTTATAGATGCTGATATGGCACTTAACTATAACCTTCCATTTGGTAAGACTGTAGAGGAGATTGCAGCAGAGGAAGCGGCAGCAGCAGAAGCCGCAAGAAAGGCAGAGGAAGCCAAGGCTGCCAAGATAGCAGCAGCTATGCAGAACATTGATGTATCTTACAATCCTACGATGAATGTATCAGAGCAGGAAGTATGGATATTAGCCTGTGTTGTGGACTGGGAAGCAGCATGGGAGTCATATGAAGGCAAGCTTGCTGTAGCCAATGTAGTCCTTAACAGAATCAGGAATACAAGATATCCTAACAGCATAGCAGGTGTTGTATATGCAAGAGCACAGTTCTCAGGGGTATCCGATGGAGCTGGCGGTCCAAGCAGCGCATTTCAGGCAAGACTTAATGCAGGCCCAAGGAATCAGGAATGTCTTAAAGCAGCTATGGATGCATTGTCTGGAACTAATAATGTAGGCAGTTACACAGCGTTCCGTCCATCATACAGCGTGGCATTAGAGACATTATCAAGCTTTACAATAATTGGAAGCCATGTATTCTACTAAATTGAAAGTGATAAACTATTGTAAATAGCAGACAGCAAGCCGGGGTGTTCATATATGACGCTCCGGCTTGCTGTTTTACTTGCAAAAAATAAGTGTTTGCGATAGAATTATTTTTATATGGGTAACTTTTAAGAATTAAAATGCCAGACATGAGAAAGGTGGATAAGAATATGGATTTAAAGGGAAGAGATTTTTTAACTCTGAAGGATTTTACTCCAGAGGAGATATTATTTATGATAGATTTAGCTGCAGAGCTTAAAGATAAGAAGCATAAGGGAATTGTTGAGCAGCCACTTATCGGTAAGAATGTAGCACTTATATTTGAGAAGACAAGCACAAGAACAAGATGTTCATTTGAAGTTGCTGCACATGACCTTGGAATGGGAACAACATATCTTGACCCAACAGGCTCACAGATTGGCAAGAAAGAGAGCATCGCAGATACAGCAAGAGTTCTTGCAGGAATGTATGATGGAATCGAATACAGAGGTTTTGAGCAGTCAATAGTTGAAGACCTTGCCAAATATTCTAAAGTGCCAGTATGGAACGGACTTACTAACGAGTATCACCCAACACAGATGTTAGCAGATATGCTTACTGTAAGAGAGTGTCTTGGCAGATTAAAGGGTGTTAAGTTTGTATACATGGGTGATGCAAGATATAACATGGGTAATTCACTTATGATTGTGTGTGCTAAGCTTGGACTTCATTACACAGCATGTACATCAAAAGAATATTTCCCAGCGGCAGACCTTGTAGCACAGTGTGAAGAGTGGGCTAAGGAGAGCGGCGGTTCAGTTACACTTTCTGAGAATGTTAAGGAAGCAACTAAAGACGCTGACGTTATATATACAGATGTATGGGTATCTATGGGCGAGCCAGATGAGGTGTGGGCTGAGAGAATTAAAGCTCTTTCTCCATATCAGGTTAACAGCGATGTTATGAAAAATGCTTCTAAGAATGCAATATTCATGCACTGCCTTCCAGCTTTCCATGACCTTAAGACTAAGATTGGTTCACAGATTCATGAGAAATATGGTCTCACAGAGATGGAAGTAACAGACGAAGTATTCGAGTCAGAGCAGTCAGTTGTTTTCCAGGAAGCAGAGAACAGAATGCATACAATTAAAGCAGTTATGGCAGCAACACTTGGAGCATACAAGTAGGAAGAGGTTTAGATGTATTATACAACAACTGGATCATACAGAAGAGCTAAGATGATAATAGACTATGCTAATATAGTATTATGTGTATTTGTGGCAGTTATGGCAGTTATTATACTGTTTTTAAGAAGCAGCAGTGGAATACTGTTTCCGATAACATTCTTTGCTGGTGGAACAGTTAATCTGCTGTCAGGAATCAAGAAGCTGATGAACCAGAGCAGGGCGGCGGCGATAGTTCTTATTGTGGCAGCAGTAGTGATATACATATTAGCAATTATGTGCCTTGGAGTAGTACGCTGATGGATATTAAGACAAATATATTAAAAATATTAAGAAATGCGGATGGATATACCTCTGGACAGAGCCTGTGTGAGACACTCGGTGTGTCAAGGACAGCAGTCTGGAAATATGTCAATCAGTTAAAAGAAGAAGGCTATGAATTTGATGCGGTGTCCAATAAAGGATACCGCATTGTTAAGTACCCGGATATTGTAACTAAGGAAGAGATAGAAAGCCAGTTACAGGATGGGCTGACTGTAAAAAAGGTTGTTTATTATGATGAGACTGACTCGACTAATACAAGAGCAAAGCTTGCAGCAGAGGCTGGTGAGGAGTCAGGTACATTGTTTGTAACTGAATGTCAGACAGGTGGTAAAGGAAGACGAGGCAGAAGCTGGATATCCCCAGCAGGAAGCGGAATCTGGATGAGTCTTCTTCTGCGCCCTGACATCAAGCCATATGATGCATCAATGCTTACGATAGTTGTGGCTATGGCTACAGCCATGGCGATTGCAGAGGTTGTAAAGAAAGACACTGATTCTGATGTAGAGTGCATGATAAAATGGCCTAACGACATAGTGCTTGGCAACCGCAAGATATGCGGAATCCTTACAGAGATGAGTGCAGAGCTTGAGCGGATTAATTATGTTGTTGTGGGAATTGGAATTAACGTCAATACAACAGATTTTGATGAGTCAATCAAAGACACAGCATCATCTATATATGTGCAGACTGATGACCATGTTAAGAGAAGTGACATAATAGCTGCATTTGCAAGACATTTTACAGGATATTATGAGGAGTTTGTAAAGACCTGTGATTTGTCAGGACTTATGGATGACTATAACCAGTGCCTTATCAATGCTGGAAGAGAAGTAAGAATTATAGAAAGAGACAGTGAATACACGGCAGAGGCAGTCGGAATTGACGAGGAAGGAAGGCTTATCGTCAGAAAGTCTGACGGAACAATGGAGAAAATTGTTGCCGGTGAAGTTTCAGTGAGAGGATTGTACGGATATGTTTGATGATGAAGAGGTAATATTATGTGCATCAAGCGCATATGATAAGAAATTCTATCTTAATGAAGAGTTTAGCAAGCTTCCAGATGAGATTAAGGATGACCTAAAAATAATGTGTGTCTTGTTCACAGAGGAAGTTGGCGGGATATTAAAGCTTGTATTTGATGAGGATGGAACACTGATGTTCCGTACAGAGGCAGATGAGGGTGACCTTCTGTATGATGATATAGCATGTGGAATGCTTATCAAGAAGCTTCAGTATGAGAAGCGAGAGCTGCTTGAGTCTGTAGAGATGTTTTACAAAGTATTTTTTATGGGAATTGAGTAGCTGGCGATGAAGATAGGAAATGTAGAGATTAAGGGCAATGTTGCACTGGCTCCCATGGCTGGGGTTACAGACCTTCCATTCAGACTCCTGTGCAAGGAGAATGGCTGCGGTTATCTGTATACAGAGATGGTGAGTGCCAAGGCGATATTATATAATAATAAGAATACAGAAGCACTTCTTAATGTGACAGAGGGTGAGAATCCTATAGCTGTCCAGTTATTTGGCTCAGACCCGCAGATTATGGCTGATATGGCAAAAAGGCTTGAGGAGAGACCATTTGATGTGATTGATGTCAATATGGGCTGTCCAGTTCCCAAGGTTGTCAATAACGGAGAGGGTTCAGCACTTATGAAAGACCCCGTGCTGGTCGGCAGAATCGTAGAGACTATGGCAAATGCAATTAATAAGCCAGTCACTGTTAAAATCAGGGCGGGATTTAACCCGCAGAGTATCAATGCACCGGAGATTGCAAGAATAGTCCAGGAGTCAGGCGGCGCGGCAGTAGCTGTTCATGGAAGGACAAGGGAGCAGTACTATTCAGGCAAGGCAGACTGGGATGTCATAGCGAGAGTCAAAGCGAATGTGTCAATTCCGGTTATCGGCAATGGAGATATACTTACAGGGCAGGATGCGGTTGATATGATGAAGCAGACTGGGTGTGACGGCGTAATGATAGGAAGAGGAGCAAGAGGCAACCCATGGATATTCAACCAGATTAATGAGTATCTAAGCTCTGGCAAGGAGATGGTTCCGCCAGATATCACAGAAATCCGTGATATGATTTTAAGGCATGCAAGGATGCTTGTTGAGGTAAAAGGCGAGTATACAGGAATGCGTGAGATGAGAAAGCATTTTGCGTGGTATACAGCAGGAATGAAGCATGCATCGGGACTTCGCAATGAAGTTAACCACGTTGAGCATATGGAGCAGCTTGAAGCTTTATGCGAGGCATTGACAGAAAGGTGCGACTAGTATATAATATTTTGACTAGTGTTATTTATAGGATAGGTATAAATGTACAGATATGGTGCATTTATGCGGGGGTCTGTATTGGTGCACACCTGATGCAGATTGATACAGGAAGTAATATTGTGTTGCAGAAATGAGGAGTAATATGGCAGAGAAGCAGTTTCTTACTAAGAGAGGTTATGACGAAAGAGTTGCATTACTTGAGAACCTTAAGGTTGTCAGAAGAAAGGAAGTAGCTCAGAAGCTTAAAGAAGCAAGAGAGCAGGGTGACCTTTCAGAGAATGCTGAGTATGATGCAGCTAAAGATGAGCAGAGAGATATCGAGGCGCAGATTGCTGAACTCGAAGAAATCTTAAAAAATGCAGAGATTATCCAGGATGATGCTTCAGGCAAGAAGGATAACGGCAAGGTTAAGATGGAGAGTACTGTCAAGCTTCATGATATAGAGTATGATGAGGATATCGAGTATGTAATCGTTGGTTCATCAGAGGCAGACAGCCTTAACAATAAGATTTCTAACGAGTCACCACTTGGTGCTGCACTTATCGGCAAGAAGGTTGGCGATATCGTTAAGGTAGAAGCTCCAGTTGGAGAGATTGAATATAAGATTATTGAAGTTAATAACTAATTTAAGGAGTTTTTAAAGTGGCAGAGAATAATACACAGAATGCACAGGCAGCTAACGGCAAGAATGCACAGCAGCCTGATGTTAATGAGCAGATAAGAAACCGTCAGGAGAAGCTTAAGGCTTTACAGGAAGCCGGCAAGGATCCATTCCAGATAACTAAGTATGATGTAACACATCACACAGACGAAATCAGAGCTTTATATGAGGCTCATGAGAAAGAGCTTCTTGGAGACAGACCAGCAGTTAATGTAGACGGTCTGGATGAGCAGCAGGCAAGAGAAGCTGTAACAGCTGATTATAATGAGAGAAGAGCAATCATGGATGCTTCTCCTATCAATGTAAGCTTTGCTGGACGTATGATGTTCAAGAGAGTAATGGGAAAGGCATCTTTCTGTAATATTGCTGATCTTAAGGGAAGAATACAGGCATATATTTCAAAAGATGCTATTGGCGAAGAGGCATATGCAGACTTTAAGAAATCAGATATCGGTGATATCTTCGGTATCAAGGGATTCATATTCAGAACTAAGACAGGTGAGATATCAGTTCATGCTGAGCAGATTACACTTCTTTCTAAGAGCTTACAGGTTCTTCCTGAGAAGTTCCATGGAATCACAGATACTGATATGAGATACCGTCAGAGATATGTTGATTTAATCATGAATCCAGAGGTCAAGGATACATTTGTAAAGAGATCTATGATTATCAAGGAGATAAGAAAGTTCCTTGATGGCAGAGGGTTCATGGAAGTTGAGACTCCAACACTTGTATCTAATGCAGGTGGTGCTGCTGCAAGACCATTTGAGACTCATTACAATGCACTTGATGAGGATGTCAAACTTCGTATTTCGTTAGAGCTTTATCTTAAGAGACTTATTGTTGGTGGTCTTGAGAGAGTCTATGAAATAGGACGAGTATATCGTAATGAAGGTGTAGATACGAGACACAATCCAGAGTTCACACTTATGGAGCTCTATCAGGCATATACAGATTATGAAGGAATGATGGAACTTACAGAGAGTATGTTCAGACATCTTGCTGAGACTGTATGTGGTACAACTAAGATTACTTATAATGGAATTGAGATTGACCTTGGCAAGCCATTCAGAAGACTTACTATGAATGATGCAATCAAGGAATATGCGGGCATTGATTTTGACACAGTTAAGACTGATGAGGAAGCTAAGGCTCTTGCTAAGGAGAGGGGAATTGAGTTCGAGGAGCGTCATACTAAGGGCGACATCATCAACCTTTTCTTCGAAGAGTACTGTGAGGAGAAGTTAATCCAGCCTACATTTATCATGGATCATCCACTTGCTATCTCTCCACTTACTAAGAAGAAGCCATCAGACCCTGAGAAGGTTGAGCGTTTCGAGCTTTTCATCAACACATGGGAGATGTGTAACGCTTACTCAGAGCTTAATGACCCAATCGACCAGAGAGAGCGTTTCATACAGCAGGATAAGAATGCAGAGAATGGTGATGAGGAAGCACAGCATACAGATGAGGACTTCCTTAATGCACTTGCAGTCGGCATGCCTCCAACAGGTGGTATCGGATACGGTATCGACCGCCTTGTCATGCTTCTTACAGATTCAGCAGCCATCAGAGACGTTTTATTGTTCCCGACGATGAAGTCATTGGATAAAAAAGACCAATAAAATCAAGGGTTTGCGGACTTCCAACTTGTATGGTACGACAGGAGTACGACAAAATAACCTATCTTAAAGGGTTAAAACAAACGATTTTAAATTAAAATCGAGTCAGTTCAAGTTCATATTTTGTACTATAAGGACATTTTTCTAAAAGAAATTTTAGAGGAATGTCCTTTTTTGTTATGGTCAACGGAACAAAATAAGAAAATGGAGGAAGTCAGTATGAACAGTACAGCGTTAGGAGCAGAAAAAGAAAATATTAACTTTATTAGTGAAGCACATGAGAAATTCTACTATGAAAAAATTCAGAAAGTTAGAGAAGCAGATGTATATCACAAGGCACTTTGCTATTGCATTGGAATGAACGAAGATACACGAAGAAATGTGGATAGAATTTATAATTTCAAGACTGGATGTGTAAAACCGGAGTGCCTGCATGAAGGCTGGCAGACCAGTGGAAGTGCAAAGGTTGTCAGAATGGCATTTAATCTGTATTGCAATGGTACACCGAGCGTGGATGATGAACAGGACACAGAGGAGCAGGTGGATGAGTGCCGGAGATATTCAGTAGAGGATTTGTTCTGCTGTTGCTATGCACCATATTTCTGGCAGGCAATACAGATTCGCTATCCGGAGTATGCCACATACAATAAAAATTTGTATGCAATGTTTGGAGGAAATGATTGATGTTAAAGATTCGGTTGATGGGAACAAAAAATGATATTACATGGTTCAAAAAAATCATGCAGAGACACCCAAAGGTAGAGGTTCTGGAAATGTCAGACCTCTATCCCAACAAGGGAACAGATAAATATTACAGATCGTATGTAGAAGTAAAAAAGAGCAATGTAAAAGAATAATAGTAGAATTTGGAGGAATTTCATCATGTGTAAAGTTATAGTAATCGGAAACCAGAAAGGTGGAGTTGGAAAGACCACCACAACAAGTAATCTAGGTATTGGACTTGCAAAAAAGGGGAAAAAGGTGCTTCTGATAGATGCGGATGCACAGGGAAGCCTGACAGCAAGTTTAGGCTTTCAGGAGCCGGATAAACTGGATGTATCTCTTGCAACCATTATGGCGAATATCATCAATGAAGAAGATATGGAGCCGGATTATGGCATCCTAAAGCACGACGAGGGTGTAGACCTTATGCCCGGCAATATAGAGTTGTCGGGATTGGAAGTATCACTGGTAAATGTCATGAGCAGGGAGCTTGTGCTTCGGACTTATATAGAACAGCAGAAAGAAAGGTATGATTACATTCTGATTGATTGTATGCCTTCCCTTGGCATGATTACCATAAATGCCTTTGCAAGTGCCGACAGCATCCTTATTCCGGTGCAGGCAGCATATCTGCCGGTAAAAGGTCTGGAACAGCTTATAAAGACCATAGGAAAGGTAAAAAGGCAGATCAATCCAAAATTGGAGATTGAAGGTATTCTGCTTACTATGGTTGATAACAGAACGAATTATGCAAAAGACATCAGTGCATTGGTTGTGGAGAATTATGGTAGCAAGGTAAGAATATTTGAAAACAGTATTCCGATGTCGGTAAGAGCTGCGGAGATTTCTGCTGAAGGTGTCAGCATTTATGAGCATGATCCAAATGGAAAAGTAGCGAGTGCCTATCAGTCATTGACAGAGGAGGTGCTTGCAGATGAATAAAACAGGAAGTGCCGCAAAGGTAAAACTGAACAGCTTCGATGATTTATTCGGAGATGGACAGCCACAGGCAGGAATAGAGCAGGTACAGGAAATTGCATTATCAGAACTGCATGAGTTCAAAGGTCACCCATTTAAGGTACTGGACGATGAAAAGATGCAGGAGACGGTGGAGAGTGTCAGAGAGCATGGCGTGCTGATGCCGGGTATTGCAAGACCAAGAGCTGAGGGCGGCTATGAAATTATTGCAGGACATCGCAGGAGACATGCGTGTGAACTGGTAGGACTTGAAACAATGCCGATGTTTATCCGTAATTATACGGATGATGAAGCCACGATTATTATGGTGGACAGCAATATCCAAAGAGAAGATATTCTTCCAAGCGAAAAAGCAAAGGCATACCGCATGAAATATGATGCTATGAAGCATCAGGGAAGCAGAACAGGCGGACTTACTTTGGAAGAACTTGGAGAAGCCGCAGGAGAAAGTGCAAAAACAGTTCAAAGATATATATGGATTTCACGCTTATCGGAACCATTGCTTGATATGGTTGATGCAGGGAAAATAGGCATTATGCAGGCTGTTGACCTTTCATTTTTATCCGAGGATGCACAGCAATGGGTATTGGTTGCCATACAGGACACCAATGCTGTCATAACCAAACAGCAGAGTGCCATGCTGAAGGAAAGTGACAAAAAAGGAGAGTTGACCTTTCCAATGGTGCGTATGCTTCTGGAGAAAGAAAAGCCAGTAGAGCGTAAGGTTGTTATAAAAACGGAACGCATTAACAGTTATTTTCCGGATACATACAGCACAGATGATATAGAAAAAATAATATTTCAGCTATTAGATAACTGGAAAAATACGCAGTAGGAAGGAGGAGACGAGAATGGGAGAAATTTTGCAGCTAGATTATTATTACGGAATAGAAGCGGAACAGTTCTCATTCTATCGTGTTCCACGCCTGCTGATAAAGGACGAGAGATTTAAGAAGCTGTCCAGTGATGCTAAATTGTTGTATGGACTTATGCTTGATCGTATGTCGCTGTCTATGAAGAATGAATGGTTTGACGATGAAAATCGTGCATACATCATTTATACCATAGACAGCATTATGGAGGATTTGGGATGCGCTAAGGAAAAAGCTGTTAAGGTATTGGCAGAGCTTGATTCTGTAAAAGGAATTGGTCTGGTAGAAAAGGTTCGCAGAGGACTTGGAAAACCGGATATAATTTATGTGAAAAATTTTGCTTCTATTACTGAACAGATGGACGAAAAAGAGCCAGCAAATGCTGATAAAATCACAGAAGTCGGAAAATCGAACTTCAAGAAGTCAGAAAATCGAACTTCTGGAAGTCAGAAAATCAAACTTCAAGAAGTCAGAAAATCGAACTTTCGGAAGTCAGAAAATCAAACCTCTGGAAGTTCGGAAATCAAACCTCAAGAAGTCGGAGAATCGAACCCTAATTATACTAACTATAATCAGACTTATATGAATCAGACTAATTATAACCAGACTGAGTTGAGTTATACCAATCCAATCAATCAATCTGTGACAGAAAAGCCACAAGCTGATGTGATGGATGCGATGGATGATGCACAGTCTTACATAGAACTGATTAAAGAGAATATCAGTTATGATCATCACATGAAGTATGATGGCTATGGGGAAAAGGAACTTTATGACGAATTGTTTGGGATAATCTGTGAAGTGGTATGCGTAAAAAGAAAATCAATCCGGGTTGCAGGAGAGGACTATCCGTATGAACTCGTAAAATCTAGATTTTTGAAACTGAATAGCAGTCATCTTGAGTATGTGATTGGTTGCATGAAAGAGACAATAACGAAGATAACCAATATCAAGTCGTATATGATAACAGCGCTTTATAATGCACCAGCCACGATAAATCATTTCTATCAGCAGGAAGTGCAGCATGATATGTATGGAGGAGGATGGCATGAAAAGGGTATTGTTTAAGGTGATTTTGCCGATGGCATTTATTGTGATCTGGTTGGATATGTGTTACTGGATATGTCTGGGAGAAAACGGTATGAACTGGTTTCAGTTCTGGATTATGGGTGGCTTTCCCTTCGGCATACAAAGGATGCTTGTATTGCTTATACCTCGTAATTTTGGAATAGCCGGGAGCATAGGAGTGT
>OIZI01000479.1_pt1 | contig 20654 bp, 19 predicted proteins | sample 1588441 | NCBI WGS metagenome assembly OIZI01 (sample SAMN03283284) | human gut metagenome | biome: human-associated habitat; material: feces | host: Homo sapiens | place: Peru | collected 2012 | reverse complement strand
GATGCTCCTTTGGCACCAGCGCCTCCAAATCTACGATGATTGGCTCATGCCGTGCATCTTTTCTCCAGCCTTCCATGAAAACACCCCCCCGTTTCCTCTATAATAGCAGAAGCAGGGGCGTTTGCGTAGTTTTTTGACAGACTGACCCCCTCCGGTTCATGTTGAACCGGAGGGGGTGCTTTTGCAGCAAAAACCGTACCCGGCCACAGGGCGGTGTGACCGGGTACGGCTCGAGGGGAGGATACCCTCATTATGGAAAAGATTGGGTACAGATAGGGGGATTATCTGACGCGCAGCCGGGGATAGCGGCGTCACGCTTCATCTCCGCTGTAGCGTGGGCGTAGGCGCTGAAAGTAAAGCCTGCGTCGTAGTGGCCCAGCGCACCAAAAGGTCTTTCAGCATAAAGATTCCATTAAGAATATGTAAAATCCAAGTAAAATCGGAAGTGGCTTTCTTGGCAGTTATTGCCAATTGACATATGAAAATTATATGCTATAATAATCTATTACAAAGAATCTGATGTTGCAGTATAGATGCAACATTAATTACTATTATTTCGCCAAAATTGGCTGGAAAAACTTCCAAGAAGAGAGAGGATCTTGGAATCGCAGAAATGCAAAGAGGTTGGCAATGAACCGGAAACATGCGGACAAGCGAATAACGGGACACGCCGGACAGGGGCAAATGAGACACCGCGTAACAGCGGGACGTCTGGGTAAGCTGGGTCTTACTTTATTTGCCCTGGCCGGCGTTTTTTTCAGCCTGTTTGTTCTGTGCTGGATCCGGTGGTGTGGGCGGCGGCGCTGGACGGCGGTGCGCTGCTGGCGGCAGCGGAGCCGGACGCCGGGGACGCGGTGGATTGGGCCGCAGACTATGACTGGTACACGCTGGACGAAGCGGGGGAGAAGGTACCTTACGACATTTCGGCGGCGGTGACGGCGGAGCTGGAGCTGTACGTCCAGGACGCGGCCCGTGCGGCCGGTGCCACCACAGTGCTGTTCTATGCCGCCATTGACGGTACCTGGACAGTGGTGGCCCAAAAGAGCGTGTCCAGAACCACCACGGTGTTCGGCGGCTGGAACGGCGGCCGCTACTATCTGACGCTAGAGGAGTTGGCGGAGGTCTACGGCCCCTACGGCTTTGACGCCGACAGCTATCAGGGCCAGCGGTTCTTCCCTCATCTGGACAGCGCGGAGCGGGAACAGCGGGTCTGGGCGGACGTGACGCCCCGGATCGACGCCGATGACGGCTATTGGATCCCGTTGGGCACCATCGGACGCGCCTCCAATTCGGTGTATTACACACCGAAAAACACGGAGGGAAGCGCCTCCTACTTTACAGAGTTTAAGAAATATACCGATCCCCAGCTGCTGGCAGACAGCACCCTCTATACCGTGGAGGTAAAGGATCACAGCGGCGCGTTTTCCGCCGCCGACCTGCCGGAGACACGCTATGTCGCCAATGGCCAACCCTTTACCATCGTTCTGCCGCTTGCCGAGGGGGTACACTGGGCGGTGGCCGATCCCCTGACGGGGGAGACGCTGGATCTGACCGGCGTGGAGGACGCGGAGAGCCAGACCCTGACCTATACCGTGCCTGCCGCCAGCCACCCTTACCGCTTCTCCGCGCACAGCGACCAGAAGGTCATCGTCTACGAGGCGGGGCTGTCCGGCGCGCTGGTGGATCTGAGCAATGAACTGGTGGTGGGCACCCAGAGCGTGATCGTGGACGGCATGGTGCGGGGCGGCCTGACCTATTCCGACCGCTGTACACCACAGCAGCAGTCCTACACCGTTCTCTCACCGGACAATAACCGCGCCGCCATCAAGCTGGTGACGGGCAACGCCCACAACCGCCGCTTCATCTACCGCTTTACCGGCTGGCGGGTCAGCGGCTCGGATATCGTATTGCGGCCCGGCCGGGTGATCAATCTGGATACCCTTGGCCCGTACATGGATCCTATTACCCACGAGATCACGCTGAACGCGGTGTGGACGCCCTTTGCCGACGGAACCAGTCGTATCGAGACGGTGAACTTCTTCGTTAGCCTGAACTGTGAGATTGCAGACAACATGTCCAACGGTTTTGCCTCGCAGCCTCAGAACAACTTTACCTCATCGCTGGCATATACCCGTGTACGGGGCGCGGAGAGTTTGGGCAGCGGGCATGACGACGCGATGGTTATTGCACCACCGGAGGAGAACAGCACCGCCTACGAGGTGGACGGCGAGCTGCGCAGTCTGACCACCACGTCCTATCGGGGCATGACGCTGGAGACCTTCCCCTCGGACGAGACGATTTTCGAGGCCATTCGCAACGGCGGCTATACTATCAAGATCGAGGGTGTGACCGTTGACAAGCAGTACCTGACCAGCGAGCACTTTACCATCCGCTGGTACGTGCTGAAGTATGAACACAGCGACGGCTTCCACATCGATGGCGTACTGGTGGCCAAAGAAGGTCGTCTGGTGGTGAAAAAACCTTCTCCGGCGACAAAGAAGCCATCGCGGCGGTAAAGGCCAACGACTTTTACATCAGCGTGGAGCACCATTCCGACGTGGACAGAGACGAGGAGACGCTGGACTATAACCTGTCCCTGAACGCCGCCGCGGAGGAAACGCGGGAGGGCTATACCGGCTATACCGACTATGATCCTGACAGCGGCACCTATACCTGGGTGCTGCTGGGGCGGCAGACAAAGACCCACTACATTCGGGAGCACAACGTCTCGCCGCCGGAGGGGATCAGCTATACCGCCCGCTATGCCATCACCAACTCCGCCGACCAGACCGGCGGCTGGATAGACTATCCCAACGAGGGCGTCCCGGTAAGGGTGGCCTCTTATGCCAGCGACGTACCGGATGAAGCGGTGCAGAGCGTGGCGCTGCAGAATATCTACGTCAAGGCGGGACTGCTGACCGTGGCCAAGCTGGACAGCAACACCGGCAACGGCATCCGGGACGTGGCCTTCCGCCTGACCCACGAAAACGACCCGGAGCTGACGGTCTATAAAAAAAGCCCGGCACCAACGAATATACCACCTCCCAGCAGGAGGAGGGCTATACGGAGCGGGTGGAGGACAACCTTGTGACCTCCGGCCCCAACGGGTATTTCTACATCAAGCTGGCGGCGGACGGCCAGCCCTACACGCTGGAGGAGCTGGTGCCCAACGGCTACTATGGCCCGGAGAAGGTTCGCTTCACCGTGGATGAGAGCGGCACCATCACCTCGCTGGCGGAGCTTCCCGCCCAGGGCGATACCCTCCGGTGGTCGTCGGGCCTGAACACCAAAATGCTGGTGCTGCAAAACGAGTCCCGTCTGCTGACGGAGGTCACGGCTCAAAAGGACTGGGGCATCGCCTACGAGCGGGAGAAGCAGCCTGTCACGGTGGCGCTGTACCGCAACGGCGTAAGGCTGGTGGGCCCCGGCAATGACGAGCTGCTGTATCAGGCGGTGCTCAGCGAAGAAAACGACTGGTTCTATACGTGGCACGACCTGCCCCTGTTCGTGGACGGCCAGAGCGCCCAGTACAGCCTGCGCGAGCTGCTGATCGGCGATGTGGCCTATGACGCGGCCATCGACGATGGCTACGACAACTATCTGGTCAGCTACGACCCGCCCCTGTATACCGAGAGCGCCAGCGGGCAGGAGAGCATGGATGCCCAATGGGAGAGCGCGGATGACACGGTGCACTACGCCGACCACGTGCTGCTGACAGTGAACAACGCCGTGGTGACCGGCAAGATCGCCTTTGCCAAGGTCAGCGACAGCGGCGCGCCCATCTCCGGCGCGGAATTCACCCTGTACACCGACCTCTCCTGCACCGGGGATTCCGCCATCGACACGGCGGTCTCCAACGACAGCGGCTTCGTGAAGTTCGCCGGACGCAGCGCCGGTGTGTACTACCTGAAGGAGACCGACTCCCCGCAGGGCTTTGCCCTGAACGAGACGGTGTATAAGGTCACCATCCACGCGGGTAAAGCCCATATCACCCAGTTGGGCGGCAGCGGCGGAGACGTGCACCAGATTGTCAACGACAGCGCCCTGACCCTGACGCTGGAGAAGTACAGCGTGGGCGGCTCACGTCTCAGCGGCGCGGTGTTCACTCTGCGGCGCACCGGCGATGTGCCGGAGGACGCGCGTGACGAGCCGGGCGGCGACTACACCGTGGGCGCGGACGGCACCGTGGTGATCGACGGCCTGCCCTCCGGCGACTATGAGCTGCGGGAGAGTGCCGCTCCCTCTGGCTACCGGACACGGGAGGAGGTATTCTGCTTCCGCGTCAGCAATGGCCAGCTGACCCAGATCGCGCCCTATCCCGACCAGGGCTGGACGCTGACGGCCTACGGTGATGGCCGCTATCTGCTGACGGTAACGGACGAGGCGCTGTTCACCTTTCCCACTACAGGCGGCTGCGGCATTTATGTGTCCGCGGCGCTGGGCACGGTCATCATGTGCGCCGCCGCGTGGCTGATGTTTCGGCTGCGGCAAAGGGGCAAACGTCTGGCCCAGGCCGGAGTAAATCATATAGAAATATAGAAAATTTTTGAAAAGAGGAGATCATTATGAAGCATGTGACAAAAAAGCTGAGGGCGCTGGTATTGGCGGCGCTGTTGGTGCTGTCGCTGGGCGTGTCCGCCTGGGCGACGGAGGGAACGGAGACCACCAGAAAGGTACAGCTGACCAATGAAACGGCAACCATTACCATCGATGATGTTAAGGCCGATGAAACCGCCGTTGTGTATCAGCTGGTGAGCTACAACGACACCTACACAAACTATGAATTTGAGAGCAACTTCAAGACATTTCTGGAGACGAAAGCGGGAAAGACCGGCGACCAGCAAAATGACATCGCCACCTATTTTGCCAAGCAGAGCGCACCCACACCACCAAGCTGATTGAGGAGTTTGTGACCCTGTGCAACACTGCGGGCAGCGGCTATGCCTGCCCGGCGGAGTATAGCCGCACGCTTGCCGCCGGTACCAGTGCAGACGTACAGGTAGAACCGGGCTACTACATGATCATCATGGAGACCAGCGTTAACGCCAGCCGCATCTATCAGCCCATCACGGTGTTTGTCCGTGTGGACGCAGATAAGCTGCACATCTATACCGGCGGCAGCGTTGCTCCCATTACCGGCAATAACTGGCCATCAGGCAGCCAACAGCGCCACCCTGACCTACGCCAACGCCTCCACCAAGAAGGAACATGTCACGGAGCCTGCTTCCACCATGGTGTTCAACTATGCGATGAATCTGCAGAAGCAATCTGATCGCAGCGTTCCCCTGTTCGGAGCCAAGTTTACATTCTATGTAGATGAAGAAATGACACGGCTCGTTTACTTTGTACCTGTTGGGACGGAGGATCAGAAGATGTACCGCGTGGGCAAATCGGAAGATGCCGGGGCGATTACCGAGATCCCTGCCGATTTCACGCTTGTGGGTGGAAGCACCGGCACGGTGTACTTCAAGGAGACCACCGTGCCCACCGGCTATTTTGCCCCTGCGGGCGGTTTCAAGCTGGTGCTGGCCTCTGAGGTTTCCGGCGTTACCACCCAGCACACCGGCAATCTGCGTTCCAACGGCACAGACCCCAGTGCCCTGATTCCGCTGAATGAAAATGACAAGGATCTGATCCTGACCAGCGCGATTGTGACCGATACTCCCCATATTTACCGGGTAATACTGCGCAACAGTACCACCCCCGTGCTGCCCAGTACCGGCGGCGTGGGCACGGTGATGTTCACCGTGGGCGGCATCGCCATCATGGTGCTGGCCGCCTTCCTGTTCCTGCGCCGCAAGAATAAGGAAAACTGAACCGCATCAAATCGCTGAAACTGCCGGGAGGGAGCTTCTCCCTCCCGGCGGCTCCGGCAGCAAGGAGAGACCCATGAAAAAACGCGTATTTCTGCTTGGCTTGCTGTTTCTGGTGGGCCTCTCTGTGCTGCTGTATCCGCTGATCAGCAGTGAATGGAACCGTCATCGCAGCGACGCCATGATCGATTCCTATACCCAAACCGTATCGCAGGCTCCGGCGGAGGATCGTTCGGCGTGGATCGACAGCGCCCGGCAGTACAACGCCGCACTGGAGGGCAAGCATTTTCCCGACGCCTTTGCCAACATCACCCGGGAGGAGAGCGCCGCGTACCTTGCCCAGCTGGCCTTTGACGACAACGGCATCATGGCCTATATCTCCATTCCCCGCATCGACGTCAGCCTGCCGGTGTATCACGGCACCTCGCCGGAGGCGCTGGCAAAGGGCGCGGGACATCTGGAGGGCTCGGCGCTGCCGGTGGGCGGCGCGGGAAGCCACTGCGTGCTGTCCGGTCACCGGGGACTGCCTACGGCGCTGCTGTTTACCGACCTGGATCAGCTGGCGGCGGGAGACCGCTTTTACCTGCATGCGCTGGGTGAGACGCTGGCCTACGCGGTGGACAGCGTGGCCGTGGTGGAGCCGACAGAGGTGTCAAACCTGCTGCCGGATGCCGGCGGCGACTATGTGACGCTGCTGACCTGCACCCCCTACGGTGTCAACACCCAGCGGCTGCTGTGGCGGGGCCAGCGGTCGAAGGGTAAGCGGCTATCCTGACAGAAAAGGGGGCGGACACAGCCCATGAAAAGGAAATTAACGGGTGTGCTCCTGCCTGCGCTGGTGTTTCTGGTGGGGTTCACCGTGCTGCTGTATCCCTCCCTCAGCGATCTGTGGAATCAGCACCGGCAGGAGACTATGATCGACACCTATGTGGAAACGGTGGCCCGGATGACGCAGGAGGATCACTCCGCCGCGTGGGAAGCGGCACAGTCCTATAACGCGGGGCTGGACATAAGCTTTCACGATGCCTTTACCGGCGAGCAGCCCGGAAGTGGCGATCCCTACTGGTCGTTGCTGGATTCGGAGGGCAGAGCCGTGTGACGGTACGGTGCACCGCAGCAGGAACCGATGGCGACGGTTGAAAAGTGCTGGGATATCCGGCCGCACACAAATTTGCGCCGCCATGCAGCTTGCCCCAAACTGCACAAAAAATCCCCGTAACCTGTGAAGGTTACGGGGATTTTTCTGCTCTCCGGCAGACTTTATTCGCAGCGTATTAGTATTACACTAAGGAGACAAAGCAGCTGAGACTCTTTTTCTCCCGGACGACCTCCTCGTCCTTTTTGTCGATCCGGTGGATCAGCCGTTCCGTTGCCAGCTGTCCCATCTGCTCAAGGGGCTGCTCAATGGTGGAAATAGCCGGGGTAATCATCATTCCGCCCATGTCCCGCTCACTGTAGCCCGCTATGGTGAAATTGGGGGAAATGGCAAGGCTGTTCCGGTAGTAGCTGATGGAAACGATGTTCATAATGACCGCCTCCGCCACAAAGACTGCCGTGGGTATGGTCTGGCTTTCGGCGTAGATCTCGCCCAGAATGTCGGTGACTTCCTGCAGGCGGCGCAGCACGTCCTCCTGCTGATAGCCGCTGTTCAGCGTTACCTCCACGCAATGCCGGTCGTCCTTGAAATGCTCCCGGCACAGCTCCTTTGCGGCACAGACGCGGATCTCCGGAGTGTTGTTGGGGTTGCGGTGCCTGCGCTTTAAGATCACGATCCGCTCAAAGCCCTGATCGATCAGATGCTTTATGATGCGGCGCGTGCCGTCCGTGTGGTTGATGGCCACGGAGTCGATATCAACATCCCGCGGCACACGGTCGACCAGAACCACCGGCAGCTCCTCCTGATCCAGTTTCTGATAAAATTCCGCGTTATAGCCGCTTGCCACCAGAAGGCCGTCGATCCGCTGATCCAGAAGATCGTATACCATGGCGCGCTCTTTTTCGGGATCCTTTTCGCTGTTGATGACAATGATCTTTTTCCCGTTTCTGGCGCACGCCTCGCAGATGCTTGCCAACAGGCGGGGCGTCTGGCTGTCCATGACGTTGGACATCACAAAGCCGATCAGGCCGCTCTTTTTGGTTTTCAGACCGTTTGCCATCCGGTTGGGACGGTAGCTGGTTTCGGAAATAACGGCGGCGATCCGCACCCGCGTTTCCTCTGACATGTACTCATATTTCCCGTTTAAATATCTTGAAATCGTTGTTTTAGAAACACCGGCCGCCGCTGCGATATCCTGAATTGTCAGCTGCTTATGCGTCATAGTATGTTTCCTCCTGCTATACCTGAATTACGTCGCAGAGACACGACACACAACGGTTTCGTTTAGTTTACGAAACCATATATTACCAATATACCGATATCGACACGAGAAGTCAATATCATGGCGTTATTTTTTTGGTTTGCTCAAAAAATCCGCATATTTCCGCAGTCTCTGTTACGGAAAAAGGACGCCGCCGCTACTGCGTGAAGATCCTCTGGAGCCGCCTGACGGCCTCCTGGATATCCTCCATGGAGGCGGCAAAGGAGAAGCGGATGCACTGTTCTCCTCCTGCGCCGTACACCTCGCCGGGAACGGCCAGAATGTGCGCTTCCTTCAGCATATAGTCTGCAAGCTCAAAGGCATTCATGCCCTTGTAGTCCGCCTTGAAGAACATGTAGAAGGTACCTTCCGGCTTGGGACAGGTGATGCAGGGGATCGCGTTGAGCCCCTCATACAGATAATCCCGCCGCTTTTGATACTCGCCGCGCATGTATTCCACGTAATCATTGCAGTCATAGGCGGTGATGGCGGCGTATTGGCTGATGGAGCTGGCGGTGGTCACGGTGCTCTCCTGCATTTTCATCATGGCGCGGGTCAGCTCCGCCGGGGCGGCGGAATACCCGAAGCGGAAGCCCATCATGGCGTGGCTCTTGGACAGGCCATTCAGCGTAATGACCCGATCCTTCACCCGCTCAATGGCACCGATGCTGTAATGCCGCCGTCCGTCGAAGATCAGCCGCTCATAGATCTCGTCAGAGACCACAAGAATGTCGTGAGCCAGAGCGAAGTCCGCGACGGCCTCCACCTCCTCCTTGGACATGACGTGCCCGGTGGGATTGCTGGGGTTACAGAGAATGAGCATTTTCGTTTTGCCGGTGACGTATTGCTCCAGAAGCTCCCGCGTTACCACGAAGTTGTTTTCGATGGAAAGGGGAACGGAGACGCAGTTGGCGCCGGTCATTCTCACAATGTCGTTGTAGGTCATCCATGTCGGCTCAAGGAGCATGGCGTCGTCGCCCTCGTCCAGAAATGCCATGGCCGCCTGAAAGAACGCCAGCTTGCCACTGGGGGTCACGATGATGTCGGTGGCGGGATCGGCCGAGATGCCGTTTTCTTCAAGGAGCTTCCGGGCGATCCGCTCCCGCACCTCCATCGTACCGGCGGCCGGCGTGTACCGGGTCATGTTTTTCTCGATGGCCTCGATGGCGGCTTGCTTCACGGCGTCGGGACAGTTGAAGTTCGGTTCGCCGATGGTGAACAGCAGAACGTCCTCGCCCCGGCGCTTCATCTCCTTGCCCCGGTTCATCAGCTTCACCGTGGGGGAGCCCTGACAGCGCTTCATTCGCTTGCTTTCAAAATCTCTCATTTCTGACCTCCTTGCCGGACTTCACGAACGACCAGCTCCTTCAGCACCGCGTGCCGATCCTTCGGCGCGTCGTTCCCGTATACTTCCTTCAGCCCCAGAGACGACAGCCAGAGCAGCTTGTCTGCCGCGGCCTGCGCCATGATGCCGTTGAGCCCGTCCTCCCGGAGCATGTCGGCAACGGCGGCCACCTCCTCGCCCCGGCGCTGCGCAAAGATGGCGTTGGTGGTGAGGAAAAGGCTCAGATGCTCGTCAAAGGGCCGGGCGTCGAAATAGGCGGCGATGGATGCGGCCATCTCGTCGGTGATGCCGTAATGCTCCGCCGCCTGAAAGCACTCCATCAGGACGGCCTCGTAGCCCTTCATGAAAATACTGCGCACCGACTTTAACGCGCAGGCCTTGCCCACCGCGTCGCCTAAGTAGTGGGCGTTCATGCCGTAGCCTTTGAGGGTGTCCACCACCTCTTTCGCGCGCTTTCCGGAAAAATTGATCTCGGCGCGGTACTTTATCTGATTCACGGAGGACATGGTGGTTCCGTCCACCACGTCGATCCCCTCCAGCAGCGCTTCGATCTCCTTTTTTACCCGGGGGACTGCGGAGTTCAGCTCGATATAGATCTGCCCGGGCCGCAGAAAGGGCTTCGCGGACGCGGCGGTTTTATACGCGCTGGCCGCCGTGGTGACGGCCATTACCATGTCGGCGTCCCGGATAAGCTCCTCCATGCCGGAAACCACCTGAATGCCGATCTCCTTACACTGCTCCACGCGCTGTGCAAATTCCGGGCGGCCCACCATAACGTCATAGCCCTTTACCTGAGCGCCGTTGGCAATGAGCCCCTCGGAATAGAAGTAGCCTACCGAACCCAAGCCGATAACTGCCAGAACCATGATGATTCTCCTTTCCCGATAAGTCGAAAGGGGGTGGGCGCTTTTGCGTCCACCCCCCTGTGATTATGATGCGGCGACGATGCTGGGCAGCCATGTCGTAAAGAACGGACAGAACGTGAACAGTAGCACGCACAGAAGCTCCACCACCACGTAGGGCAAAACGCCCTTGACAACGTCGTTGAACGGCGTCTTGGTAACAGAGCAGACCGTAAACAGGTTGATGCCGTAGGGCGGCGTGATGAAGCCCACGATCAGGTTCACGCAGAAGACAACGCCCAGATGCAGCGGATCCAGCCCCAGATTTGTGCCGATGGGGATCAGGATCGGCGCCAGGATCACCACGGAGGTCAGCGTATCCATCAGCGCGCCCACCAGCAGCAGGATCAGGAACAGGGCCAGCAGATAGAGGAACTGGCTGCCGTTGATAAGCGGAACGATGGCCGACACCAGCTTGGCAGGCAGCTGCGTCGCGTTGAGCAGCCAGGTGAAGCCGGCTGCCGCACCCATGATGAACATGACCATGGCGCTGGTCTCGACGGTCTGCGCGAGACAGTGAAGCAGGCTCTTGAGATTCAGCTCTTTGTAGAGGAAGCCGAGGATCAGGGACATCACGCAGGCCAGCGCGGCGGCCTCTGTGGTGGTGATGAAGCCGCCGTAAATGCCGCCAAGCACCACAACGGGGATCAGCAGCACGCCGAAGGCGTTTACGGTAGCCTTCAAAAACTCCTTAAACGCATGCTTTTCCTTCCGGACGGGGATGTTGTATTTTCTCGCCTGAAAATACACTGTCACGCAGAGAGTCAGCGAGATAACGAGGCCGGGGATCAGCGCGCCCGCGAACATCTTGGTGATGCTGGTGCCCATTGTGCTGGCATACACGATCATGGCGATGCTGGGCGGGATGATGGGGCCCAGAGAGCCGCCTGCGGCGATCAGGCCGTTTGCCATTTTTTCGGGGTAGCCGCTCTGCACCATGGGCAGATACAGAATGCCGCCGATGGCGCAGACGGTGGCGGGGCCGGAGCCGGTCAGTGCGGCAAAGATCGTGCACGTCACAACGGCCACGATGCCCAGACTGCCCCGGATGCCGCCCAGCAGCATGCCGACCCAATCCACCAGCCGCTTGGAGATACCGCCCTTTTCCATCAGGTATCCGGCCAGCGTGAACAGCGGCACCGCCAGACAGGCAACGCTGTCAAGTCCCGCATAGCACCGCTGGGCCACCAGGATCAGAGGCCGCGCGTCGGTGACGATCAGGTAGCCCGCAACGGTGGTGATGATGGAAAACGCGATGGGCATACCAAGGAAGAACAATACGAACAAAACAACAACGATCACTCCGCCTCACCCTCCTTCCCGGCGTCCACATTTTTGGCGGGAGACGGCGCCTTGCACTCCGCCAGCGATTCGATGGCGTTGATAAGCGACTGCACGGAAATGCCGAAGCCGCCCACAGGGATCGCCATGTACACGTAAGCGTAGCTGAGCTTCAGCGCTGCGCTTGTCTGGTTCCATGTGTTGTTCATCAGCTGAAGGCCGAAGTATAGCAGAATGACGCCGATGGCAGCGCCCACCAGATCAAAAAGGAACTGCTTGCCAAGGTTCACCTTGTGGGGGAACAGGCTGTCCAGCATTTTAATCGCCGCGTGGCCCCGTACTCCGGTGACCACCACCGCGCCCATCGAGCTGGCCCATACGAACATGAACCGGGCCAGCTCCTCGCTCCATGAGAGCGAGTTATTCATCACGTAGCGGTAAAAGAACTGGACGGACATGATGATCAGGATACCGGCCACCATGACCATCGCGCCGCAGCGATAAATGTCCATGATAATTTTCTTGATTTTTTCCAATTGTCGCATTACATATGATACCCCCTTCTGATAGGATCGAAGGATGAGCGCCTGCTATACGAGAGAAGGTGTGACGGCGAGGCAATGACGTTCCGTCACACCTTCTGAAGCGTTCATCTCAGGAACACGCTGTGGAGATAAGCGGGGAGGTTATTCGGAAATGGCCTTGGCGGCGTTCACGATGGGATCAAAGACCTCCGCGCCGAAGTAGTCGCGATAGTGCTCATACACCGTCTCGGCGGCAGCCTTGAAGCTCTCCAGATCGGGGGTGTTCACCTCGCAGCCGTAGTCCTTCATGCTCTGCAGCATATCGGCCTCGCAGGCGTCCAGGAACGCGATCTGCTCCTGCGCGGCCTCGGTGGCAGCCTTGGAGAAGATCTCCTTCTCGGCGTCGTTCAGCTCGTCCCACAGGTACGTGGACATGCACATCAGGCTGGTGGCGTACTGGTGGCCGGTAAGGCTGATGTACTTGCAGATCTCATAGTAGCCGTCGGAGTAGATGGAGTTGATGGGGATCTCAACAGCGTCCAGCGCACCCTGCTGAACAGCGGTGAAGCAGTCGGACCATGCCATGGGAGTGGGGTTGGCGCCGAAGGCCTGGAAGATGGCGAGGGGCATCTCACTCTCCATGGTGCGCATCTTGACGCCGCGGAGATCGCTGACCGTGTTGTAGGGGTGATCGTTGTTGACGGAGTGCCGCAGGCCGCATTCGCCGCGGGAAAGGACGACGCAGTTGTTCTGTTCCTTCAGCTGCGCGTCAAGATCGTCCAGCAGGTCGCTGTTGGTAAAGAACTCGTTGGCAGCGTAGCGGTCGCTGAACAGGTAGGGGAGCTCAAGGATCATGAATTCCTCGATAAACTGGCACAGCGTGGAGTTGGTCAGGATCGCCATGTCGATGGTGCCCAGACTCATGCCCTCCAGCATGTCGCGCTCGCCGCCAAGACCGGAGGAGCCCACGATCTCAATCTTGATCTTACCGTCGGAGTAGGCGGCCACCTTGTCGGCAAACAGTGTGGCGAACTTCTGATACTTGTCGTTCTCCGCCACACCACTGACGTGGCCGATCTGAATGGTCCGCTCGCTGATGCCGGAAAGATCCTCGGCGCCGTTACCGTCGCCGCTGTTTGTGGCGGGCTTGCTTCCGCAGCCGGAAAGCAGCCCAAAAGCCATTACGAGTGCAAGAAAAAACGCCAACATTCTCTTTTTCATTTTTCTATCTCCTATACCAAATTTGTTGTTTATAAAAGCCAGCGCCGCTGGATTTTATCTGCGGGTTGCCCGGCGCGTCAGTAGGACATGGGGCGGAAGCCGTCCGCGCCGAATTTGAAGCTCAGGAACTTCTGTGCAAGTCCCTCGCTGGTCTTTACGATGAAATGTTCCACTGTTTTATAGGATTTTTCGCCCTCGAAGGAGTGGGTCGCGATCAGATGGATCAGCTCCTTCGGCAGACCGTGCTTGGCGGCGATGATGGCCCCGGCCAGAGGATGCCGCAGATAGCGGCCGTTCTCGGTAACGTAGGGCTTGCCGTTATCGTCCACCGCGTACTCGGTGAACTTGCCCAGATCGTGCAGGAGCGCACCGGCCAGCACGTAGTCCATATTGAAGTCGATGTACGCGCCGTAGTGCTCCTTCAGGTATGTCCCGATCATCAGCGAGAGCTGGATGCTGTCCTGCAAATGCCGGATCTGGGTAGCGGGGGAGTCCACAAATTCCGCCACGGCGCTGGGACAGCGCTCGATGGTGTCCTCTGTCCAACCGCCCATCTCCGCCGCGTCGGCAAAGGCTTCAAAGCTTTTCTGCCGCAGCGCGTCGTCCTTGATGAGCTTGGCTTCGGGGAAAAACGCGTAAAACTTTTTTTCGCTAAGCATGTATGACCTCCTTTTCCGGGGCTTCGATCAATTCGCCGTTTTCGTCAAACCGGAGCGCAAAGGGCTGCGAGAGGATCTCAAAGGCGGGGTTGTTTTCGATCTCCGGCAGCAGGGCCTCGCTGACCAAAATGGTGCCGATCTCCAATGTGTTTTTTATGCGGACGATCCGTACATTCTCCAGATCGGTACGGCAGCAGGTCTTGATGGCGGCCTTGATGGCCGCTTCGTCGTTGGGCATGATAAGCGGCGTAAAGCTGTTCTGGAGCAGCGTAGAGGTCAGACTGTTCACGTAGATCTTTCCGTAGTCGATCTGCTCATAGAGCCTTCTCGTAATGAAATCCGCCTGCCCCATACCTGCCGCCGCGCCGTGTGTCTCCGGGGTGAGATCCCGCATGACGATGCGGGTGGGTGGCGTCCGGTCGGACGTCTTATAGGGGGAGGTGAACCGGCACATGACGTTGGGATCGGCGCCCGTTCCGCTGATGTTTTTACCGATCTCGTCAACGATGAGCACGTCCAGCCCGTCCGGAAGGATCTGGGGCATATACTGCCGTGCGCGCTCCAGAAGCTTCGGCTCCTCCGCCGCCACCTGATCCGCGGGGATGCAGTGGATCTCGGCGGTTCTGTCGTAGGGGTTCTCCAGAATGGCGACGCCGAAAATGATAGGCAGCTTTCGGAAAACCACGCGGCTCATGACCTGTAATCTGCTGCTGAAGCCGTCCAGTCCCTTCTGGTGGCAGTATTCCGCGCCCTTCTGCTTGCCGAGACCGATAACGGACATTTTGGTGATGCCGCTTTCAATGGGGCCGCTGAAGGCCGGGTGGGGCTTTACGCGGTTGACGATAATGACGGCGTCCGCTTGAAGCAAATGGGACGCCACCCAGACGGGATCGCCGTTTTCGGAGTCGCCGATGTGGGAGACCTCCATGGCGGAAAGGATCGGCGCACCCATGGCGGCCTCATTGATGCCGAAGGTATCCAGAATTTCCGCCTGTCCCTCCGCTGTGGCGCCGCCGTGGCTTCCCATGGCCGGCATGATGAAGGGGTGGGCCTGCCGCTCCTTCACAATGTCCACCAGCTCCTTCACCATCACGGCGAGATTAGCGATCTGTCGGCTTCCCACGGCGATCACCACCCGGCTGCCGGGCTTGATGGTGCCGTAGAGTTGCCGCTCCTCCATGCTGTGACGGATCTCAGCGCCGACGTCGGTCACCTCCCGGCTGCTGAAATGCTGCCGGACCCGAAGGAAGCGGGGAATGGTTACGCCGCCGATAACGCTGTCGATGGCATGCATATGGTCGAAATTCGGCATGATAGCTCCCTCTTTTCCTTACTGCTCCTTGGGGAATTCGTCGCGGTAGTCACAGGCGCCCTTGAAGGGGAATTTCCGCTCGAAAAACTTATAGGGGCGCTGGGCCAGCTTGTTCATGTCGATATCAATGCCGAGACCGGGCGCGGTAGGCAGCTCCACGAAGCCGTTCTTCACCTCAAAGGGCGTCACGGCGATCTCGCGGGAGGCCTCGTCCACCGTCAGGAACATCTCGCCGATCAGGAAGTTGGGGATCGCCGCCGAGAGGTGGATCATTGCCGCCAGACCCACCACATTGCTGTTGAAGTTGTGGGGGCTGACCAGTACGCTGTGAGGCTCCGCCATCGCGGCGATCTCTCGCATACCGATGATGCCGCTGACGCAGATATCGGGGTTGATGATCTCCGCGGCGTGCTTTTCAAACAGGGGAACGAAGTCCTCCTTGCTGTACAGGGTCTCGCCGGTGACCACCGGAGCCTTGATGCCCTTTTTCGCCTCCACGATCAGATCCAGATTGTCGGCCAGACAGGGCTCCTCCACCCAGAAGGGATTGTATTCCTGAATCCGCTCGGAGAAGTGGGCGGCGTGCCACGGGGAGAGTCTGCGGTGTACCTCCACCAGCAGATCCACGTCGGGGCCGACGGCCTCGCGCACCGCCTTGACGCAGTCCACCGCGTAGTCCTCCTGGGCCTGGGTGATGTAGTTGCGCCAGTAGCCCTGGAAGGGATCCCATTTCATGGCGGTGAAGCCCTTTGCCTTCACGGCCAGCGCACGCTCCACCGTCTCGTCGATATTTTTGGCGCCGCCCCACCAGCCGTTGGCGTACAGGCGGATCTTCTCACGGCACGGGCCGCCCAGCAGGTTATAGACCGGCTGTCCGCACACCTTGCCGGCAATGTCCCACATGGCCAGCTCGATGGCGCTCCACGCGGCGAAGAAATCGCAGCTGCTGCGGCGGATGGCGAAGTCGTCAAACATCGCCGTGGCTGAGTGCTTGATCTCAAAGGGACTGCGGCCGATCATATAGGGGGCCATGGCCTCGATGTAGATCTGCACCGCCTTTTCCTTGCCCTGCACCACATAGGCCTCGCCCCAACCATAGACGCCTTCGTCCGTGTCCACACGGCAAAGCATCAGGTTCTTCGGACCCGCAAAAAACGGATACGGGGTTACTTTTGTGATCTTCATAGCATCGCTCCTCCCATCATTACTTTACATCGGCTTCTTCGTTAAGATTGAGCTTTTCGTAGTTCGCGCGGAACATTTCAAACGTGGTGGTTTCGCCCTTCAGAATGCGCTGCAGCAGAACCTCCTCGTTGGCCTCTCGCTGCTCCGCCACCTTCAGAACCGCCTCTGCCATTTCGCGGGGAACCACCACAACGCTGTCGTCGTCGCCGAACACCAGATCGCCGGGGTTGACCAACACACCGCCGATGACAATGGGGTGATTGATCCGGCCGGGGCAGAGCTTGGTGGTGGCCTTGATGCAGACGTTGCGGGAGAACACGGGGAATTCCAGCTTCCGAATCAGAACCGTGTCGCGGCAGGCGCCCTCGATCACAAGACCGGCTGCGCCGCGGGACTTCAGCGACGCGGCCATCATTCCACCGAACATGCCGCCGCCCTCGTCAAAATCGCCGTTTGTTACCATCAGCACATCGCCGGGCCCGGCCATTGAGATGGCCTTGTGCAGCATCACGTTGTCACCGATGCCGCACTGCACCGTCATCGCCGTGCCGCACATCCGGATCCCCGGCCAGACCGCCTTGATGCGGGAGCTCAACGCGCCGTCCTTGTTGGGCATGGACTCGTTGATCGACGCGCTTTCCTCCAGCTTGGCGTAGCGCTGAACGATATCCTCCGGCGTTTTCTTGTAGGATTTGATCACATCATACGCAGGCATACATTGTCTCCTTCCCAGAGCTAATAAATCGGTTTCGTAAAACGGTTTAGTATCCTGTTTTTTATAATAAGGAAATTGTTCTCTCTTGTCAACCGGTTTCTAAACCTTTTTGCGCCAAAGTTTCAAGTAAAATTTTGTGCAAATCCAATAAATGCACCCGCGTGCTTCTGTAATAATTTGCCTTTTTGCGCAGGCTTTCATTTTCGCTTCCGGGCCTGACCGGAGCAGACAGTAAAAGCCGCCGCTGCGTACCACAGGTACGCAGCGGCGGCAGCTTTGTTATCGGTAGTTTACTTGAGCCCCGCCTGCTCCAGCAGCCCGGGAACCTTGGATTCCCAGCCCAGAGACATGATGTGGACACCCTGACAGTAGGGCTTGCACTCACGGATGATGCGGGCGGCGATCTCCACGCCGGTGATACCGGCCTTGGTCTTTTCCTTATCCGCCTGCAGCTCGGCGATCAGCTCGTCGGGGATGTGAACACCGGCCACGTTGTTGTTCATGAAGCGGCACATGCCCACGGACTTGGGGATGATGATACCCACCTGTACGGGCTTACCGAACTGCTTGGCGGCCTCCATGAACTTGATGAACTTCTCCGGCTCAAAGACCGCCTGCGTCTGGAAGAACTCGGCGCCGGCCTTGACCTTGCGCTCCATCTTCACCAGCTGCGCGTCCACGGAGTCGGAGCAGGGGGACACCACGGCACCCTTGGCAAACTTGGGGGGCTCGCCCACCAGCTCGTTGCCGCCCAGATCCTTGCCGGTCTCCAGCAGGCTGGCTGCGTGGAGCAGCGACACGGAGTCCAGATCGAACACAGGCTTGGCCTGGGGATGGTCGCCCAGCTTGGTGTGGTCGCCGGTCAGGCACAGAATGTTGTCGATGCCCAGCATGGCGGCACTCAGCAGGTCGGACTGCAGCGCGATGCGGTTGCGGTCGCGGCAGGTCAGCTGGAAGATGGGGGTAAGACCCGCGTCCTTCAGCACCTTGCAGGTGGCCAGACCGCCCAGCCGCATGACGGAGGACTGGTTATCGGTCACGTTGACGTAGTGGACGCCGGTGAGGTATTCCTTCGCCTCCTCCACCAGACTGTCGATGTGGATGCCCTTGGGAGGGCCGATCTCGGCGGAAACGACGAATTCACCGTTATGAAACAGATCTGTAATTTTCATAGCATTACTCCTGATTAGTCAGATTCTTTGGCGGCCATGGTCGCCTGATCCGTGTTGAAATCGTGCATTTGCGTGGGGCAGCGCAGGACGTCCAGACGGCCCTGTGCCTTCAGCCGCTGGATGATCCGTTCCCAGCCGCAGTCCATCGTGGGGGAAACCTCGCATTTGCCGTCCTTCGTGCCGCCGCACGGGCCGTTGACAAGGCTCTTGGAACAGGCGGTGATGGGGCAGATGCTGCCGGTCAGGTTCAGGAAGCACTCGCCGCACTGGTCGCAGTCGTACTCCAGCGGCGTAACGCCCTGGAAGCCCGGCAGCTCCACCGTGTCGCAGCAGGCGTAAACAGGCTTGTCGTCCAGCAGGCCGGAGATGGTCTGCACGCCTACGCCGCAGGAAAACACCAGAACGGCGTCCGCCTCGGCGATTTTGGGCATGGGGCCTCTCAGCCGCAGTGCCAGCTCGTCGGGGTTGCAGACATAGTCGGTGGTCAGCGTGCCCACTACCTTACCGGCGTCCGCCAGCTTCTTCTGCAGGGCGTGAGCCTCCACCTCGGGAAAGCCTACCTCCTTGCAGCCGTGGCAGTTGATGATAAACACCTTGCCGGTGCAGAGGGAGGTAATGGTTTCTTCGGATTTCAGTCTTGTGATCAGCATATGTTCTCTCCCTCCCTTATTTCTTCAGCAGAGGCATGACCAGACCCTTGGCCTCGTTGATCTTGGAGACCAGCGGGATCTTGGACGAGCAGATGTACTCGCAGCACCGGCAGGAGAAGCAGTCCATGACGTTCAGCTTCAGCAGCGCGTCGGTGTCGCCCAGCTGGCCGTACTTATAGATCTCCAGCGGCTGCAGCTCCATGGGACACACGTCCACGCAGCGGCCGCACTTGATGCATTCCTTCTCCTCCGTGTGGTCGGCGGGGATGGCGATAACGCCGTTGGAGCCCTTGACAATGGGCACGTTGGTGTCGTGAAGGGGAGCGCCCATCATGGGGCCGCCCATCTTCAGCGCCACGTCGTCGCCGGTGATGCCGCCGCAGTGGTCGATGATGGCCTGCACGCTGGTGCCCATCTTGATCATGTAGTTACCGGGGTTCCGGATGAACTCGCCGGTCACGGAGACGGCGCGCTCAATAAAGGGCATGCCCTTCTGGATGGCATCGGAGACCGCCTTGGCGGTGGAGGCGTTGCTGACCACGCAGCCTACGTCGGCGGGCAGCTTTCCGCTGGGCACGTGACGGCCCATGACCCGCTTGATGAGCATCTTTTCAGCGCCCTCGGGGTACTGGGTCTTGGCGGCTACCACACGGATATTGTCGTAGGACGCCACCTTTTCCTCCATCAGCGCCACGGCGTCGGGCTTGTTGTCCTCGATGAGGATCACGCCCTCCGGCGCGTCTACCGCCTTCATCATGGCCCGCAGACCGTAGAGGATCTCGTCGGCGTATTCCAGCAGCATCCGGTGATCCGCCGTCAGGTACGGCTCGCACTCGGAGCCGTTGATGAGCACCGCGTCAATGGGCTTGCCGGGCTTCAGCTTGACATAAGTGGGGAACGTAGCGCCGCCCATGCCCACGATGCCCTTTTCCTTGACGATCTCAACGATCTCGTCAGGCGTCAGTTCCTCGAGGGGCTTGTTGGGAACCACGGACTCGTGCAGCGTGTTTTTGCCGTCGTTCTGGATAACGACGCTCAGCACGCCGGGGCCCTTGCTGGGGTGGGTGTGAGGCTCCACCGCCAGCACAGTACCGCTGACGCTGGCGTGGACAGGCGCACTGACAAAGCCTGCCTGTTCGCCGATCAGCTGGCCGACCTTCACATAGTCGCCGGGCTTCACCACCGGGGTGGCGGGAGCGCCGATGTGCATCGACAGGGGGATGACCACGGTGTCCGGCTCCGGGAACCTCTGGATCGCCAGATGCTCGGTGAACTCCTTGTTCTCCGTGGGATGGACGCCGCCGTAAAAGCCTTCATAGCGCCGTGCACGAGCCTCGGCCACGTAGGCCTTGATCTCCTCCACACCGGCCAGCGAGTAGTCCCGCAGCTGAATGGGCTGCTCCAGGAACTCCTTCGTCCGGCCCTGCTTCTCAAGGCGCTGATAGATGTTTTCCCACGCGCAGTCCTTCTTGGGGTCGATCTCGCACTTGCCGTTCTTGGCACCGCCGCACTGGCCGT
>OIZI01000476.1_pt1 | contig 20722 bp, 23 predicted proteins | sample 1588441 | NCBI WGS metagenome assembly OIZI01 (sample SAMN03283284) | human gut metagenome | biome: human-associated habitat; material: feces | host: Homo sapiens | place: Peru | collected 2012 | reverse complement strand
CAGGTGGAAAAGACCCGCTGTTTGGGCGTGTTGACGGTTTTCAGATAGACCCTAACATAAGCACCCGCTTCCCGGCCTGGGAAGCGGGTTTTTCCTGTCTTTTTAATGTGTACTATATTCCCACTAGGATAATAGGAAAATATTTTTCAAAACCTATTGACAAGATAGGAATATGGGTGTATTATCTAGCCATCGAATCTGAGCTGACCAAACGAAAGGAGCGGATTGCAATGTTTGTTAACAAGTCTCACTGTTGTTGTCGAATGCGTATCTCCCGGGCATATCCGTATGGCGGGGTGCATTCGTATACCTTGTGCTGCACCTGAACATGATTTTTCCGAAGGGATATCATAACGCCATTTGCCCGGGAGCTTATCGAAGCCCCGGCATTTTTTGTGCTTGGATTCCCTGAATCTATTAAGGTCTATCTGAAAACCGTCAACACGCCCAAACAGCGGGTCTTTTCCACCTGCTGGGCACCATTTTTTCTTGCAATACGCAGAGTATTCCTGCAAAAAAATGGCTTCATCAGGCGGAAAATCCCTCGCCGTTGGTCATATTCCCGGTTTTCAGATAGACCCTATGAAAAGAGAGGAATTAACCATGAAAAACTTCGTCAAAAAAATCGGAGCCGTATTCCTGAGCCTGACCGTGACCGCTTCCCTGTTTGCCGGCTGCGGAGCCAAGACCGAGGCTCCCCTGGCCTCCGCTGAGGACAAGGGCAGCTTCCGCACCCTGGACGAGATCAAGTCCAGCGGCACCATCAACATCGGCGTCTTCTCCGACAAGAGCCCCTTCGGCTATGTGGACGAGAACGGCGAGTATCAGGGCTATGACGTGTACTTCGGCAACCGGATCGGCCAGGATCTGGGCGTGAAGATCAACTACGTCTCCACCGAGGCCGCCAACCGGATCGAGTATCTGCAAACCGGCAAGGTGGACATCATTCTGGCAAACTTCACCGTCACCCCTGAGCGGGCTCAGGAAGTGGACTTCGCCCTTCCTTATATGAATGTGGCTCTGGGCGTTATCTCCCCGGAAAACGCGGTGATCACTTCTCTGGATCAGATCGGCGCCGATGATCAGGTTATCGTCATCTCCGGCACCACCGCCGAGACCTATCTGGAAAAGAACAACCCGGAAATCAAGCTGCAAAAGTATGATGCCTACGCCGAGGCCAAGACCGCTTTTGAAAACGGCAACGGCGTAGCCTGGGCCAACGACAACACCGAGGTCATCGCCTTCTCCATTGAGAATCCCGGCTACACCGTGGGCATTCCCTCTCTGGGTAGTGCGGACACCATCGCTCCCGCCGTCACCAAGGGCAACACCACGCTGCTGAACTGGCTGAATGACGAGATCAAGGCCCTGGGCAATGAAAACTTCTTCCACGCCGACTATGAGGCAACCCTGCTTGACACCTACGGCAAGGATTACGAGGACACCCTGGTGGTTGAGGGCGGCGTTGTCGCCGGTGCCGAAGCTGACACCACTGCCGAAACCGTAGAGCCTAAGGGCACCATCACCGTTGCCGCCTCCCCCACCCCCCATGCGGAGATTCTGGCCGAGGCCGCGAAGATTCTGGAAAGCGAAGGCTGGGAGCTGAAGGTCACCGAGTTTGAGGACTATGTCCAGCCCAACCTGGTGGTAGACAGCGGTGAGATCGACGCCAACTACTTCCAGCATGTCCCCTATCTGGACAATTTCAATGAGGAAAAATGATGGCTCAGGGCATCTGGGACACCTGCTATATGACAATCGTCGCCACCTTCTTCGGCTATGTCATCGGCCTGCCTCTGGGCATTGCCCTGACCCTGACGGGCGAAAACGGCATCACCCCCAACCGGGCGGTGTACCGGATTCTGGATATTATCATCAACATCACCCGGAGCATTCCCTTCCTGATCCTGCTGATTCTGGTCATGCCCCTGACGAAGCTATTAGTCGGCAAAACCTACGGCTCCACCGCCACCATTGTTCCCCTGACCCTGGCCGCCGCACCGCTGATCGGCCGGATGGTGGAGTCTTCCCTGAAAGAAGTTCCTGCCGGGGTCATTGAGGCGGCGCTCAGCATGGGCGCAAAAACCGGCACCATTGTCCGGAAGGTGCTCATCGGCGAGGCCAGAACCTCCCTGCTGGTGGGCGGCACCATCGTGCTGGGCACGGTGCTGGGCTACTCCGCCATGGCCGGCGTCATCGGCGGCGGCGGACTGGGCGACATTGCCATCCGCTACGGCTACTACCGCTACGACACCGCCGTGATGCTGGTGACTCTGGCATTCATTGTGGCCATTGTGCAGCTATTGCAGGGTCTGGGCAATCTGGCCGCCCGGAAAATCGATCACAGAAAATAAGGCGGAATACTTATGGATTTTACGGTTATGCAAACCTACCTGCCCCGATACTGGGAGGCACTGCTGCTGACCCTCCGCATCGGCTGGCAGGGCGTAGCCCTTGCCCTGGTGCTGGGCATTACCTGCGCCGTGGCGGTGCACTGGAAAATACCGGTGCTCCAGCAAATCGTAGGCGGTTATGTTGAGCTGTTTCGCAACACGCCCCTGCTGGTGCAGCTGTTTTTCCTGTACTTTGCCCTGCCGAAGATCGGCCTGCGCATTTCCGCGGAAACCTGCGGTGTTCTGGGGCTTGGGCTTCTGGGCGGCGCCTACATGGCGGAAACCTTCCGCAGCGGCCTGGAGAACATCCCGGCCATCCAGACGGAAAGCGCCCAGAGCCTTGGCATGAGCCCGGCTCAGGTCTTCGGCTTCGTGATTCTTCCCCAGGCCATTACCTCCAGCGTTCCGGGGCTGCTGGCAAATCTCATCTTTCTTCTGAAAGAGACCAGCGTCTTTTCCACCATCAGCCTGATGGATCTGATGTTCACCGCCAAAGACCTGATTGGAATGTACGCAAAAACCATTGAGTGCCTGACCCTGCTGGTAGGCTTCTATCTTATCATGCTGCTGCCTGTATCGATTTTGGGCAGCTGGCTGGAAAGGAGGCTGCGCTATGCAGAGTTTGGGGATTAACGTGCTCTTCAAGGGCACGAACTTCCTGCGCTTACTCGGCGGCCTGTGGGTGGCTATTCGCATCAGCCTGATCTCCGTGGCCATCAGCATTGTACTGGGCATTTGCATGGGTATGCTCATGACCTCCAAAAGCAAGGTTTTGAAGGTGATTTTCCGGATTTATCTGGAAATCGTTCGAATCATGCCGCAAATGGTGCTGCTGTTCGTGGTGTATTTCGGCACCACCCGGGTCTTCGGCTGGAATCTGGAGGCAGAGGCCGCAGCCATCATCGTCTTCAGCTTCTGGGGCACGGCGGAAATGGGCGACTTGGTTCGGGGCGCTTTGCAAAGCATTCCCGTGATTCAGTGGGAAAGCGCCCAGGCTCTGGGCATGAGCCCCTTGCAGGTCTACACCCTGGTGATTCTGCCCCAGACCTTCCGGCGGCTGATCCCCCTGTCCATCAATCTCATCACCCGGATGGTGAAGACCACCAGTCTTGTGATGATGATCGGCATTGTGGAGGTGCTGAAGGTGGCTCAGCAGATCATCGAGGCCAACCGGCGCGTCTCTCCCAACGCCACCTTCGGGGTTTTCGGCGTGGTATTTTTGCTGTATTTCCTGATTTGCTGGCCCATCAGCCGACTGGCGGGGTATTTGGAGAAAAGGTGGTCATAACCGTGGAAAATATACTTCTGAGCGTGCGGCATCTGAAAAAAGCCTTCGGCGAGCACGCGATTTTTGAGGATTTTAATCTGGACGTTCACAAGGGCGAGGTGGTGGTCATCATTGGTCCCTCCGGCTGTGGCAAAAGCACGCTGCTGCGCTGCCTGAACGGCCTGGAGCCTATCCAGGCCGGCGAAATTCTCCTGGACGGAGAGCCGGTACTTCGGGGCAACCCCTCCATCACCCGGATGCGCCAGAAAATCGGCATGGTCTTCCAGAGCTATGAGCTGTTCCCCCACAAAACCATTCTGGAAAACATTCTGCTGGCACCGATGAAGGTGCAGAAGCGGCCTCGTGCCGAAGTCGAGAAAGAAGCCCTGGAGCTTCTGCAAAAGGTTGGTCTTGCCGACCGGAAGGGCGACTACCCCCGGCAGCTGTCCGGCGGTCAGAAGCAGCGGGTGGCCATCGTCCGGGCTCTGTGTATGCACCCGGAAATTCTGCTTCTCGACGAGATCACCGCCGCTCTCGACCCGGAAATGGTTCGGGAGGTGCTGGAAGTGGTGCTGTCTCTGGCAAGAGCCGGCAGCACCATGGTCATTGTCACCCATGAGATGAATTTTGCCCGAGCCATTGCCAACCGGATTCTCTTCATCGAAAACGGCGCGGTGGTGGAGCAGTCCGACGACCCCAAGGCCTTCTTCGCCAGTCCCAAAACTGACCGAGCCAAGGCCTTCCTCAAGTCCTTCGACTACGACGAATAAGCAAAGCCCCCGGCATCGCCGGGGGCTTTCCCTATGTAACTTGGCTTCTGACTTTAAACCTTTGCCAGCTTTTGCAGCACCCGGCTGTTGACCTCCAGGTAGTAGGCCGCCTCCGCGGTGCTCATATCCGCATCGTTCCACTTTTCAAAGGCCGCGTTAACCTCTGTCATCTTCGTCATCATTTTCCCATACTGGCCAATCAGGGTTGCGTCCGAAGGATTCTTGGAATACTTTTCCAAGAATTCGCAGTATTCGTCGTAGAATTCCTCGTAGGCATCCATGGCCGCCTTGAATTCGGGACGTAGAGTGCCGCTATCTTCCTGCGCAGATGCCTGGGCTGTTTTCACGAAAACCACTCCCTTTGGAAGTTCCCTCAGGTTCGGACAATTCGCAAAGGCGTTTTCCCCATACGCAACATCATCCCCCCATGCATATACCTTCTCCAGGCTTGTACACCCCTCAAAAGCTGATGCACCGACCACATGAGTATCGCTGGGAATATCTACCTGCTTCAAACTGCTACAGTTTTTGAACGCCCGTTCTCCGATTTCCGGATCTCCCCAGAAATAAGCGTGCTCCATCTTTTTACAGTCCTCAAAGGCAGATTTTCCAATCTTTTCACAGGCAGAGGAGATATCGATAGATTCCAGTGCGGTACATCCCTGGAACGCAGACTCTCCTATGGAAGTGATATCTCCCCAAATATAGGCGCGTTTCAGAGCAGTGCAACCCCGGAAGGTGTCCGCTTCGATCACCGTAACAGAACTTGGAACATCGATTGTTTCCAGCTGCTTGCAATTTCGAAAAGCCCCTTTTCCAATCTGAATTGGCTCTGCCCACATGTAAATTTTTTCAACCGAAGCACCTTCAAATGCACTCTCGCCAATCCGACTAACAGGATAACCGCCAATTTCCGTTGAAATATCCACCGTCTTTCCGCCGCCGACATATTTTGTCAGCTCGATACTACCATCGTCGTAGCAGATAAAGTCGAAACCTTCCGCACAATAAACCGTCTTATCAATTGGCTTTGCGTCCGGGGAAAAGCCCGCAGATACATGCTCCTCAGTCTCATTCTGGGTCTGCTCAGTTTCCGTGGTCTCCGCCGCTTCCGTCTGAGGCTGCTGAGTTTCCTGGGGGCCGGGGACTTCAATCACCTGACTGTCAGAGACTTTTTTGAAATACCAGGTTGTGTCATCATATATTTCACCGTGAAGAAATCCATCTTCAAAAACCATTTCCTGCTCGCCAATCCGAATGCCGGTCTCCGTTTTCTCCCAATCGATTATTGCCCCCTCATTACCCTCAGAAGTATAACCTTTTCCGCCCTCCTTTAGCACCATCCGTGCCTGAATACCCCCCTCGCCTAAGGCCTCAAGTTCGTCAAGCGTAAAGATTGAACCGCCGAATGCGACATGATCCAACTCCCATGTGCCGGGATATTCCTGTTCTGCCCCGTTCCGGGTCTTTTCCCCACACGCTGCCAAGGTCAGCAGCATCAGGATCGCCAATGTGATAGATAGTAGCCGTTTCATCTTATTTTCCTCCTTTTTATACACCCACCGGAGAATCCTCCGGCAGGATTTCTACGCATTTCTTCTCAGCCCGATTCTGTCCCGACAGCTGCTCCCAGAGCTCTTCAATGGAGCCGCCCAGTGCCACGCCGGAAAGATCCGGACAGCTGCCGGACTTTGTCAGATAGCTGAGCACCGCAATCTGACATTCCAGTGTCTGCTTCTGAGCCAGCTTTTCCTCCAGAAGCTTCGGCAGCACCCGGCTCAGGTCGTAGCCGGGCATACGCATCATGTCCCGGATCTCGTTGCGCTTCAGACCCAGCCGGTAGAACAGGGCAATCTGCCGCAGCTTTTCCACACCGGCCTCGTCATACAGCTTGTAGCCGTCATTTCCCTCCACGGAGTAATTGGCATAGGCCACGGCACGCACAATATGTTCATGGTGAAAATAGTACAAGTGCTTTCCCGTCAGTCCGGTCAGGGCGCATACCTCCTTGACCGTCATGTAGCCATCCATCTGCCTCATCCCCTGATGGTAATATAAAGCGTTCCCGGAGAATGGTTCAACCCGGGAAGCCTCTGCTCCCCGGGTCGGTAAAGTTTCCTTGTTCATAAGAATCCCCCCTGTGAAAGTGACTCATGGAGTCCTATTACAGGGGGTGTAAATTTTGCGAGGCTGCTGTCATACGATTTTTCGATAAAATGGCTTTCAACCGTTTTATCAGAAGCCAGGCTCTGGCGCAAAAACTTTTCTCATTTTCCTACTTGACAGATGGGCAAACTTCGTGTATGATAACGGCGGTTAGCAAATGCTAACCGTTTAGAAACTCCATCGGTTAGCCTTTGCTAACCTCAGAAAGGAGCCTTCCTTGACTGTCTCCGACTTTTTCTCCACCGGCAGTGCCCTGGTCGGACTTGTCATGCTGCTCACGCTCCTTTTCCGCCTGAAAAAGCATTTAAGGCAGCTGGCAAAGCAGCCGGGAAGGAGCCAATGATATGTCCGAGGATTACCTGATCCGCAACTGCGCCCCCACCCTGGCAGGCATCAAAACCGCAAATCTGTTCAGCTGCCCCTGCCCGGATCGGGCGGAGCTGGTGGCCTCCCTGTGCCGGCTGAACGGTCGGCTCTGCCGGAAGGGGCTTCGGGTGGTTCCCCTCCGGTTTTCGGAGAAGAAGGCACTGATCTACCTGTACCGCCCCCGACAGTTGGCTGCGGATTTGCGCCATGGGGAGGCCATGCGGATTTTGAATCCTCTGGGCTATGACTGCGCCAAAAGTGAGCAATGCCTGGTGCGTCTGGCCCGAAAACTCCGGGCCAAAGAGGAGTTTCCCCACGAAATTGGCCTGTTTCTGGGCTATCCTCCGGCAGATGTGTGCGGCTTCATCGAAAATAAGCCCTGCACCTGCAAGTGCGTGGGCTGCTGGAAAGTCTACACCGACGAGGCAGGAGCCAGGCAGAAGTTTGCCCAGTACCGCAAATGTACCGAAATCTACTGCGATGCCTGGGCAAAAGGAATTGATATTGAACGGCTGACCGTAGCCGGTTGATATACCATAATGAATGGAAAGGTTGATAATACGATGAGTAAAGTTGCTGTTGTTTATTGGAGCGGTACCGGTAATACCGAGGAAATGGCCAATGCCGTGGCCGAAGGCGCCAAGAGCGCGGGCTGTGAGGTTTGTCTGGCTCCCGTGGCTGAGTTCTCCGCCGAGCGTATGGACGAATTTGATGCCGTTGCCTTTGGCTGCCCCGCCATGGGTGCGGAGGAACTGGAGGACAGCGAATTTGATCCTCTGTTCCAGGACTGCCGCAGTAAGCTCTCCGGCAAAAAGATTGCCCTGTTCGGCTCCTACGGCTGGGGCGATGGCGAGTGGATGCGCACCTGGGAGGAAACCTGTCAGGCAGACGGTGCGAAGCTGGCCTGTGACAGCGTAATCTGCCAGGAAGCCCCCGACGATGAGGCCCAGGAGGCCTGCCGGAACCTGGGTGCCGCACTGGCGTAAGCCAAAACGAAATACCTCCTAATTCCAATACCTCCTAATGGATTTCCCCTAATCGTGTACGGGCAATGCCGGATGGCATTGCCCGTATCAGCGTGTCAAAAAAGTCCGAAAAACACGTTGTTATTCCGAACCAGTCGAATTCAGCAGTGTGGAAATTCCCTCCAAGTGTCAGGGCGCTTCTGGCGAAGCGCAAAGCCCACCTTGTGTAAAGGGGGGTGGCACGGCGCAGCCGTGACGGGGGGATTGTACGTTTTTCAAAAGTGTTTATTGATTGCTACAATTTGACAATCCCTCAGTCAAAAATCAAAGATTTTTGCCAGCTCCCTTTACACAAGGGAGCCGGGGTGCTCCCGCACCAGTGCATTTTTCGATGGTTCCAGTAAAAACTGGGGATGTCTCATCCGGCTCTTCAAGCTGCCTTCCCCGGAGTGGAAAGCTCAGAGAACGGATTGTGACCAGAGAATCCCTGGAAGGAGCCACACCAGCAACAGCATCAACCAGCCGCACAAAGCCCCCGGAGGGAAAATCCCTCCGGGGGCTGACGTTTTCGATCAGTGAATCTCCGTGACCCGGTAGCCCAGCTTCTCCACAATCTCCTTCAGGGTATCGTCGGAGACCGGCTGGCTGAATGTCACCGTGGCCGTCTTCTTGTGCAGGTTGGTCTTGCAGACCACCCCGTCCAGGCGGTCGATGGCCTTCTCGATCCGTGCCTGGCAGCTCTCGCAGTGCATTCCTTCCACACTCAGCACCCGCTGACCGATGGCAGGCTCCTCCAGCTTCTTGTGGGGTCGTTCCTCCCCACCGCCGCCGCAGCAGCCGCCGCTGCCCTTAAAATGCTTTCTGCCGCTGTTCACGGCCAGCACAACCATCACCAGCAGGATTGCAAGAATGATTACGTTTCCCATTGACAGTTCCTTCTTTCATTCTTCTATTCGGAGTTAGCAGTCTCTAACCACAATGATAATACATATTTCCCCAGTTGTCAAGTGCCGATGAAAAGATTTGAAAGAGGCTTGACAAATGGGGCAAATTCCGCTATGATATGTATACAGTTAGCAGTTGCTAACTGCTACTGTTGTCAAATTTTGCGACAGAATAACTTTGATTCTTCCCTTTTTCAAATATCCATTTCCCCGCAGCAATTTCCCCGTGGAGCCAAAAGCCCCACGGGGAAATTGTTTTTATTCTACCGTCAGGCTCCACACCGTCAGCGCGGACTGCCGGAACGGCTCCAGATCAAAGTTCCGTTCCGCGCCCACCAGCAGGCTGCCGTAATAGGGCAGAGCTTCGCTGTCCGCCGTTCCCAGCAGCACGCCGTTGAATCGGACGGTATAGCTGCTGCCGGGTCGGCATAGAGCTGCACGCCGGTATCCACGCAAATCTCCCCATCGCCTCAGGAAATTCTGAGCCCCAGGAAGGACACCAGCAGTCCGATGGCCAGCAGCGGCACCGCCAGATAGACCATCCCCGCAAAAAACAGGGCTATCAGGATCAGCGGGACTCCCACCGTAAACAGGACGCACTTTGTGATGCTCCAGGCGGCATGGAACGCGAAGACCATAAGCCGCCAGGCAAACAGCAGAATTCCAATCCAAAATAATACCATCATCCTTTTCGGTTTCCTCCTGACGCTTTTTTCTTCGGCGCGGGCAGCTGCTCATACATAGCCCGGAACAGCTCCGTCAGAAATTCCCGGTCGTCCAGCCGGTCAACCAGCAGCATTTCCCTGGCGCCGGGATAGGGAATTTCATAGATCGGATTCTCAAATTGAGCCACTGCCGCCGCCACGGGCTTGATGAGCAGCCGGTTGTCGTAAATGCCGCCCGCCACCTTTCCCCGATAATAGAGGATGTACTCCCCCATCATTGCCCGGGTGGAGATTTCCTCCAACCCGGACAGCTGCTCCAGCACATAGCGCACATATTCCTTGTCCGATGCCATTGTCCCGCCTCCTTAGGTTTTTGCCTATTCTATCATACGCCCGCCCCTTTGGATAGGTTCTTTTTTGTCGGGTATGCGCCGATTTTTCAGGAATTGCAATCCGGGGGAAAATGTGGTATGCTGACAGAAATCGCTTTACCATAAGGAGAATTGTCATGATTCAGGATATCGCGCCCCACAGGCTGGGCAATCAATATGACCCCGCCGCCCTGCCGGAGGCAGAGGACTATGTGCTCTTTTTCGACGGCGGCAAAGTGCTGCTGACGGAAAAGAGCCTTCCCAAAGTGAAGGACTTTCCGGCAGACAGCCCCTTTACCTATCTGTTCACCCTGGACAGCAGCCGGTTTTTCCGGGCGGCGGGTGATATTCCTCTGCCCCAGGGGGAATTTGCGGATGTCCGTGCTCTGCGGGGCAGTGATCGCTTTCCCCGGGAAATGATGTTCGCCATTCTCACAGGCAAGCACCTGTCCGACTGGTACCGGGACAACCGGTTCTGCGGCCGGTGCGGCAAGGCCATGACCCATTCAACCCGGGAACGAGCCATGGTCTGCGCCTGCGGCAACACCGTGTATCCCCGGATTATGCCGGCGGTCATCGTAGGCGTGCGGAATGGGGAAAAGCTGCTTCTGACCAAGTACCGGAAGGGCTTTGCCCACAACGCCCTGATTGCCGGGTTCACGGAAATCGGCGAAACCGCCGAGGAAACCGTGGCGCGGGAGGTTATGGAGGAAGCCGGTATCCGGGTGAAGAACATCACCTACTACAAGTCCCAGCCCTGGGGCATTGCCAACGATCTGCTGCTGGGCTTCTACTGCGACCTGGACGGCAGCGAGGAAATCACCATGGATCCGGGCGAGCTGAAATACGCCGCCTGGGTACGCCGGGAGGACATTGTGCTTCAACCCGATGACTACAGCCTGACCAACGAGATGATGGCCCAGTTCAAAAATGGGAATATCCGATAAACCCGAAAAGGCTCCCTTTGTGCAAAGGGAGCCTTTTGCGTTTTGCCATTGGTTTCCGGCTTACGCCAGTTCCAGCACAACCACCTCGCTGGGGGCGAGGGTCATGGCGGAACCGGTGATCTCTCGGCCGGAATTGGTCAGAAGGGTTTTCTTCACGGTTCCGGGCAAATGCAGATGCTGCTTCTCCCGACCGAAATTCGCCGCCACCAGCACTCGCTGATTGTCCTTTTCCCGGTAATAGGCCAGAATCCGGTGGGAATTTTCAAAAGCCGGACGGAATTTGCCATAGGTGAACAGCTGCCGGTATTCCGGGGATTTCCGCAGCGCCGTCAGGCGGCGGTAGTAATTCAGCACAGAATCCGGGTCGTTCTCCTGGGCGGCCACGTTGATTTCCGGGTAATTGTCGTTGACCTTGAGCCAGGGGGTGCCGGTGGTGAAGCCGGCGTTGGGGGAAGAATCCCACTGCATGGGCGTTCTGGCATTGTCCCGGCTCATTTTCTCGCAGGCGGCCAGTGCCTGCTGTTCGGTCAGTCCCGCGTCCAGAGCCACCCGGTACTGATCCTTGGTGTTGATGTCGTTGAATTCCTCGATGCTGCCCCAGTGGGCATTGGTCATGCCGATTTCCTGACCCTGGTAAATAAAGGGAATGCCCCGCAGGAGCAAGCTCACCGTACCCAGCATTTTCTTGCCCATGGGATTGCGGGCATAGTCCGGCAGGAACCGGGAGACGCCTCTGGGCTCGTCGTGGTTTTCGATGATGTTCGCCTTGAAGCCGATTCCCTGGGTTTCCTCCTGAGACCGGAAAATCACATCCCGCCACCGGGCAAAATCGATATCCGGAGCGTCGTACCAGCCGTGAGCCCCGGTGCTGAGAATATGGGCACTGAAATCGAACATGGTGGAAAAATACCCGTCGTCACCAATAAAGCACTTCAGTTCCTCCGGCTTCATGTTGAACACCTCCGCCACGGTGAAGGCATCGTGCTTGGCAAAGGTATGGGCTTTCAAATCCCCCAGGAACGCTCCCACACCCTCCACGCTGTCCACCATTTTGGTGCACATGGCCAGGCCGTCCGGGCCGTCCGCCGGATAGTCCGGGAAGGCCAGATCCTTTTTGATATTGATGATGGCGTCGATCCGGAAGCCCGCAAGACCCTTGTCCAGCCACCAGTTCACCATGTCGTAGAGCTTTTGCCGCACCACCGGATTTTCCCAGTTCAGATCCGGCTGCTCCTTGGCAAACATATGGAAATAGTATTTGTCCGTGCCTGGCACCGGCTCCCAGCAGCTGCCGCCGAAATAGGAGCGCAGATTGCTGGGAGGATTGCCGTTTTTGCCCCGGCGGAAATAGAAGTAGTCCGCGTACTCTCCCTCCGGGTCGGCCAGAGCCTTTCGGAACCATTCGTGCTCATTGGAGCAGTGGTTGATGACTAAATCCATGATGATGTGCATATCCCGCTTTTTCGCCTGGGTCAGCAGCTCGTCAAACTGCTCCATGGTACCGAACTGCCGGGCAATGCCGTAATAGTCGGAGATGTCATAGCCCTGATCGGCAAAGGGCGAGGGATAGATGGGAGACAGCCAGAGAATGTCAATGCCCAGGCCTTTCAGATAATCCAGCTTGGACAGAATCCCCGCCAGATCGCCGATACCGTCACCGTTGGTATCAAGAAAGCTCTTGGGATAAATCTGATAGGCAACCTTATCATGCCACCACTTTTTTTCCATGGAGAACACTCCTTTCCGTTTCGCTCATTCTACATAGAACGTGCGGAAATGTCAAATGGGTTTTTCCTTGGATTCCCGAGCCGTCGTCACCAGCTCCCGGAATTTCCGAGCCGCCGGGCTAAGGGGCCGGGTCTGCTGCTCCAGCAGGCAGATGGTTCTGGCAGGCAGCGCCCGGGTCAGCTCCAGCTGCCGCACCGATCCCGTCTCCCGTGCCACAAAATCCTCCGGCACAAAGCCGATGCCCAAATCGTTTTTCACCAGAGGCAGAATCTGATCCGCCGTTGCCGCCTCAATGTCCGGGTGAAAGGGCAGACCATCCACCCGGAACCATTCCTCATAGAGGCCGTAGGTCATGGTGTCCCGGCTCAGGCTGATCAGAGGATACTCCGACAGTTCCTTGGGGGTAATAGGTCGGGCGGGAAACAGACCCAGCCCCGGGCTGCACACCGCCACCTCCTGCACCTTCCGCAGCGGGAACTGGCTCAGGTTTTTTCTGGGCTCCACCGGGGTAGTGACCACTGCCAGATCTACCATTTCCTCCTCCAGAGCCCGGACTGCCTGGGGGGTGGAATAGTTGTTCACCCGAATCTGAATGCCCGGATAGGCAGAGCGGAACCGGCGGAGAATCGGCAGCAGGAAGCAGTGCAGCGCCACCTCGCTGGCTCCGATGGAAATGCTTCCCATCCGCAGCCGGGTGGTCAGCTTCAGTTCCTCCTCCGCCCGGCGCAGGTGCTCCATGGCAGGCGCCACATGGGAATAGAGCAGCTCGCCCTCCGGGGTCAGCTGAACGCCCTTGTTTGTCCGCAGAAACAGCTGGCAGCCCAGCTCTCCCTCCAGCAGCTTCACCGCATGGGTCACATTGGGCTGGCTGCTGTAAAGAGCGGCCGCCGCCTGGGTGATATTGCCGCACCGAGCCACCTGGTAGAATACCCGATAATGCTCCATGGAAACTGCCATTGGCTGTTCCTCCATAAATCAAATTGATTTCAAATATATTGAATATCTATTTTACATATCCTATGAGTGGGATTATACTATAGCCGTTTTGGAGTGTCAATGACGCAAAACGCAGAAAAAATTCGGAGGCAATGAAAATGGACAAGAAATATACCATTTGTATCGGTCGGCAATACGGAAGCGGCGGCCGGGAGGTGGGCGAACTGGTGGCCCGGAAGCTTGGCGTGACCTGCTATGATAAGCTTCTCATCCAGGAGGCCGCCAGAGACACCGGCATGGACGAGCGGTTCCTGGAGAACCACGACGAAAATATGAAGGACATGCTGCTGCCCTTCAGCGGCAACTGCTTCGCGGACACGGCGGACATGTCCGGCATCTTCTACTTTGCCGGCGATCACGCCTACAACGCGGAAAAGCGGGCCATTACCCAGATTGCCCAGCGAGAGTCCTCCGTGATGATCGGTAGATGCGCTTCCTCCATTCTGGCAAGCCAGGGAAATGTGCTTTCCGTATTCCTGTATGGCAACGAGGGCGACTGTATTGACCGGATCGCCGCCCGGAACGGCCTGAACAAGAAGGAAGCCCGGGAGCGGATGGAGAAGGTCAACCGGATGCGCCGCCGGTACTTCAACTTCTACGCCATGACCGAGTGGGGCAAGCCGGAAAGCTACGACGCCATGCTCTCCACAAGCTCCCTGGGCACCCAGGGCTGCGCGGACATCATCGTTCGCCTTCTGGAGCAGAAGCTGGGGGTGAAATGCCATGAATAAGGACTTGACCGTAGGCCGCCCGGAAACGGTTCTTTGGAAATTCTGTCTGCCCCTTTTCGGCAGCATCATCTTCCAGCAGCTGTACAACCTGGCCGACAGCTTTGTCGCCGGCAAATTCGTAGGCGAGAATGCCCTGGCCGCCGTGGGCAACAGCTATGAGATCACCCTGATTTTCATCGCCTTTGCCTTCGGCTGCAACATCGGCTGCTCGGTGGTCGTGTCCCAGCTCTTCGGCGCGAAGAAGCTTTCGGAGCTGAAAACCGCCGTGTACACCACCCTGATTGCCAGCGGCGCGGTATGTCTGGTGCTGATGGTCTTCGGCACCGCGTTCTGCACCGACCTTCTGGAACTGATCCACACGCCCCAGGACATTCTGGCAGACTCCAAGCTGTATCTGGATATCTACATCTGGGGACTGCCCTTCGTGTTCTATTATAATGTAGCCACGGGCATTTTCTCAGCACTGGGTGACTCCAAAACCCCCTTCTATTTCCTGGCCGCTTCCTCCCTGTCCAACATTGCAGTGGACATTCTCTTCGTCACCGCTTTCAAAATGGGCGTAGCCGGTGTGGCCTGGGCCACCTTCCTGTGCCAGGGCGTCAGCTGTGTGCTGGCGGTGATCGTGGTATTCAGCCGGTTCCGCACCATTGAGACTGTGGAAAAGCCCAAGCTTTTCTCCGTGCCCCTGCTGAAAAAAATTGCCATCGTGGCCATTCCCAGTATTTTGCAGCAGAGCTTCATCTCCGTGGGCAATATCATCATTCAGAGTGTTATCAACACCTTCGGTGCCAGCGTCATTGCAGGCTACTCCGCTTCCGTGAAGCTCAACAATCTGGTCATCACCTCCTTCACCACCCTGGGCAACGGCATTTCCAACTATACCGCTCAGAATGTGGGGGCGGACAAGCCCCTGCGGGTCTGCCAGGGCTTCCGGGCCGGGCTGAAGCTGGTATGGATGCTGTGCGTGCCGCTGACGGTGCTTTACTTCCTGGCAGGTCAGTACCTGCTGTACCTCTTCCTGGACAATCCCACAGGCACCGCCATGCAGGTGGGCATTCAGTTCCTTCGGATTCTGGCTCCCTTCTACTTTGTGGTTTCCGCCAAGCTGGTCTCCGACGGCATTCTCCGGGGCGCTGGGCTTATGAAGCAGTTCATGATCGCCACCTTCACCGATCTGGTGCTTCGGGTGGTGCTGGCCAAGGTGCTGTCCATTCCCTTCGGCCCTCTGGGCATCTGGTGTGCCTGGCCCATCGGCTGGGGCATCTCTGCCGCTATGTCCGTCTTCTTCTACGAAAAGGGTCCCTGGAAGAAGGCGGAGGCCAAGGAAGCCCGGACGCCTGTTCCGGCTGCCGCGCAGAAGTAACCTGTAGGAATGTTCTTGTATAAAAACATCTGTCTTCTGTACAAAAACATTTCCGGGAATCTCCCCATTTTTCGGCCTTTCGCCGAAAATTGTTTACCCTACTTGACAGCATCGGCGATCCCGGGTATAATTTCCCCATCCTAACGGCAAAGACGTCGTATACTTCGGTATACGGCGTCTTTTTTCGTAGAAAGAAGGTTTTCTTATGGTAGAATGGATCACGCAGGTAAATAATACCCTCAACGGCATTGTCTGGGGCTGGCCAGCCCTGATTCTGCTGGCCTTTGTGGGCGTGCTCACCAGCTGCATCACGAGATTTTTCCAGATCAGCCATCTGGGCCACTGGATGAAGCACACCATCGGTGCCATCTTCCACGACAGCGAGGTCACCTCCCACACGGCCGATCGCTCCATTTCCCAGTTTCAGAGTCTGTGCACCGCCCTGGCCGCCACTGTGGGCACGGGCAATATCGTGGGCGTGGCCGGGGCTATCCTGGTTGGTGGTCCCGGGGCCGTGTTCTGGATGTGGCTCATTGCCTTCTTTGGCATGATGACGAACTACTCGGAAAATGTGCTGGGCATCTTCTACCGCCGGAAAAATGAGCTGGGCGAGTGGAGCGGCGGCGCCATGTACTACCTCCGGGACGGCCTGGGGGCGAAGAAGGGCTGCAAGACTGTCGGCAAGGTGCTGGCCGCGGCTTTCTCCGTGTTCTGCTTCCTGGCCTCCTTCGGCATCGGCAACATGACCCAGGTCAATTCCATTTCCGGCAATGTGTATTCCGTTTTCGGCGTGCCCACCTGGGCCACGGGCATTGTCATCCTGATTTTGTGCGGCCTGGTCATCGTGGGCGGGCTGAAACGCATCGCCACTGTCACGGAGAAAATCGTTCCCTTCATGGTTCTTATCTACATGGTGGGCACGATCGCCATTCTGGTGAAGAACTTTGCCATGATTCCCGCAGTATTCACGGCTATCTTCGAAGGGGCCTTTACGTTAAAGGCCGCAGGCGGCGGCATTGTAGGCTACGGCATCAAGCTGGCCATTGAGCAGGGCATGAAGCGGGGTGTGTTTTCCAACGAGGCAGGCCTGGGCTCCTCGGTGATGGTGCACTCTAACTCCAACGTCCGGGAGCCTGTCAGACAGGGCATGTGGGGCATTTTTGAGGTTTTTGCCGATACCATGGTGGTGTGCACCCTCACCGCCTTCACGGTTCTGTCCTCAGGCCTCGTCGACCTGGACACCGGCATAGCCGTCACGGAATACGCGGGCGTGGAGCTGACCAAGGCAAACCTAGTGAGCACCGTGTTTACCATGAATTTCGGCTGGTTGGGCGGGGCCTTCGTGGCCATTGCGATCGTGCTCTTCGCCTATTCCACCGTCCTGGGATGGAGCCACTACGGTTCCAAGGCCTGCGAGTACCTGTTCGGTGCTAAGGCTGCCAAGGTCTATCGGATCGTCTTCGTTCTGGCCACCTTCGGCGGGGCTGTGATGGGCGAAAATCTGGCCTGGGACATTGCCGATACCCTCAACGGTATGATGATGATCCCCAACCTGATCGGCGTAACGGTGCTCTCCCCAGTGGTCTACCGGATCACGAAGAACTACGTCGCCCGGAAGATTCTGGGCAAATCCGAGGAGCCTATGCTCTCCTCCTTCCCGGATATCCAGGCCGAGGCCGAAGCCGCCGTTCTGAATGGTGCGGAATAATCAAAAAAACACACATCGTAATCCGAAAGCGCCTCATACTGAACTCCAATTAAATTTAAAGATTTTAATTGGAGTTCAGTATCAGATAGGCCCTAAGAAATGTATCAAAAGCCGCCTGCGTCGGAAGACACAGGCGGCTTTGCATATTTCCGGAATTTCTCAGTCCTTGTTTTCCTGGCGGGCATTGGTGCGGCCCTCGGGGTTGATTTCGCCCACAGCCAGCAGAGAACGCTTGGTCAGCGCGGGGCCAACCAGCTCATACACCAGCACGCTGAAGAGCACCACATTCCGAGCCAGGGCACCGTCTGGCAGGCTGGCAGCAGTAATGGCCATACCCAGAGCCACACCTGCCTGGGGAAGCAGGGTAATGCCCAGATGATCGGTGATGTTCTTGGGCTGACCGGTGATCTTGCAGCTGAAGGCCGCGCCGTAGTACTTGCCCGCGCTCCGGGCGATGATGAACAGCACACCGACAAGCAGGGTCACAGGCTGAGCCAGCACATTCAGATCCAGCTCCGCGCCGGAAATCACAAAGAACAGCACATTGACGGGAGTGGTCCAGCCCTCGATTCTGCCCATCAGCTCTTCAGAGGTAGAGCAGATGTTGCAGAAGATCGTGCCGGTCATCATGCACACCAGCAGCAGAGAGAAGCCGCAATGGATACCCGCCACGTCAAACTCGATCATGCTCAGGCCGACGGTCAGCAGCACAAAGGCCACGGAAATGCTCATACGCTTGGAACGGGAGTGGAAGAACTGCTCCACCCAATTCAGGAGCCAGCCCATCGCAGCGCCCAGACCCAAGGACAGAATCACTTCCACAATCGGCTCTACCACCACGGCAACTACGCTCACATGACCGGCAGACAATGCGGTGGCAATGCCGAAGGAAACGCTGAACAGCACCAGACCCACCGCGTCATCGATGGCAACCACCAGCATCAGAAGCCGGGTCAGAGGGCCGTCAGCCTTATACTGACGGATGACCATCAGGGTTGCGGCAGGAGCCGTCGCGGCAGCGATGGCGCCCAAGGTGATGGCGCAGGAGATGCTAATCAGGCTGGGGAACAGCAGATGCAGCACGATCAGGGTCACATCCACGAAGATCGTGGCGATCACCGCCTGCAAAATGCCGATGGTAATGGCCTTGGCACCGGTCTCCTTCAGCTGGCGCAGACGGAACTCGTTGCCCATGGAAAAGGCGATGAAGCCCAATGCCGTCTGGGTCACGATCTTCATGGCCTCCACCTGGTCGGCGTTGTTAAAGCCCAGGCCGGGCACCTTCAGCGCGCCGATGCAGAAGGGTCCCAGCAGCAGACCTGCCACCAGGTACGCGGTGACTGCGGGCAGATTTACCAGCTTGGTCAGCCGGGACATCATCAGACCGCCAACCAACGCGACGGCCAGAGAAATCAGATATACTTCCACGTTGACTACCTCACTTTTGATATGGAATTCCAACTTTTTAACTTCGTTATCATAGCACCAAACCAAAGCGACGGCAAGACACATTCCTGCCAAAATTTCAGGAAGAATGCCGAATTCTTTGTGCATTTCATCCGTATTTTGGCATTCATTTTACACACATCCCACAAAGCCGTCTCCTTCTTTTTCCGACAGTCCCCCGAAAAAAGGACAGCTCTTGCTTTCTTTGCCCAAAGGGCGTATAATGGAGAAAACACGAAACACGGAGGGATACCATGAAGCCCTGGCAGCATTTGAAAACCATCACCCATCATCGCTGGCTCGTCCGGCTGGGGTGCTTCCGGGTGGGACTTTACCGTCAGGGCATCGCCCATGACCTGTCCAAGTACTCTCCCACGGAATTCTGGATCGGCGCCCGGTACTACCAGGGCAACCGCAGTCCCAACGCCGCAGAGCGGGAAGATAAGGGCTACAGCGAGGCCTGGATGCACCACAAGGGCCGCAATCGGCACCACTATGAATACTGGACGGACATGAACCCTCAGACCCGCCGGTACGAACCCATTCCCATGCCCCGGAAGTACCTGGTGGAAATGGTCATGGATCGGCGGGCGGCCTGCATGACCTACCAGGGCAAGGCCTATCGGGACGACGCCGCCTTAAAGTATTTCACAAAAGGCCGGGAGCGAACGCTGATGCACCCGGAAACCGCCCGGCAGCTGGAGTACATTCTGACTATGCTGGCGAACCAGGGGGAAGAAGCCACATTCCGATATCTGAAGGACAGCGTGCTTGCCGGGAAGCCCTTTCCCTGGGAGCCGGGAGGAGAACATGGAGAAAATTAAGGTCATCATCCCCACACACATTCACCACTGCGCCCAGCTGATTACCGGCTTTCTCATGCTTCGGGAGCAGGGCTGGGACATTGAACTTGTGAACCGGGCGGACGACAGGCACTTTACTTATCATGGTCTTCCCTGCCTGTTCGCCGAATATCGGGGAAAAACCCTGTTTTACGACGTGTGGGACGGTTATCAGGATCCTCCGGACATGTTAAAGGCTATGGAGGTCTGCGATTTTTACTTCAAGCGCAGCTTTTCTCCGGAGAAAAACCGTGAAATTTTCGGAGATCACGCGGAAAAAGTCTATCCTCTTGGTTTTAACTACTATGTGACCCACCGGAAAAATCCGGTGGATGAACCATTGTGGAAAGCCATGCTCCGACCCTTCCAGGGCAAGACCCCGGCTCGGTACTTTGTGCCGGAGGTTTTTGAGGGGGTCGGGAGGGTCCCCGTCCATCAGCCGCCGAAAATCCTGTTTCTCGCCCGGCTCTGGGGACGGGAGGCCTGGCTGGAGGGAGATCCGGCCAACGACGAGCGGGAGGAAATCAGCCGCACCCGGATTGAAATCATCCGGTCGCTCCGGAATGCCTATGGGGAGAACTTCGTAGGCGGCATCAACGACTGCCCTCTGTCCCGGCAGTTGGCTCCCGATCTGATCGTCCCCCGGGAGCTGACCGAGCGGCGGCACTATCTGAGAGCCGTCCACGCCAGCGACATCTGCATCGGCTCCACGGGACTCCACGGCAGCATCGGCGGCAAATCCGGCGAATATGTGGCCGCCGCCAAGGCCATCGTCCACGAAGCCTTCCACTATCAGGTCACGGGAGATTTCCGGGAAGGCGTTAACTATCTGTCCTTCCGCACCGCCCAGGAGTGCGTGGATGCGGTGGGACATCTGGTGGAGCATCCTGCGGAAATTGCCGCCATGAAGCAGGCCAACGCCGCCTACTATCAGCAGTATCTGCGGCCGGATCGGCTCATTGCCAACAGCCTTGCCGTCGTGGACAAAGCTCTGGATGACTGATACTGAACTCCAATTAAAATCTTTAAAAAAGATTTTAATTGCCTGAAGGGC
>OIZI01000469.1_pt1 | contig 20909 bp, 16 predicted proteins | sample 1588441 | NCBI WGS metagenome assembly OIZI01 (sample SAMN03283284) | human gut metagenome | biome: human-associated habitat; material: feces | host: Homo sapiens | place: Peru | collected 2012 | reverse complement strand
TATAAGAACCGTAGATTCTCACGTTGCAAGGCTTCGCACAAAGCTCGGCGACTGGGGAACAAAGCATTTACATACCGTATACGGCGTAGGCTATAAGATAGAGGAGTGAATATGAGCAAAAAGACTAAGAGTAAGCGCTTCATAAGTATAAGGCTGCGGCTGTTTTTACAGGTCGGAGCCATAGTTCTTATTGCCGTAACGCTGATACTCGCCCTCAACAAATGGTATCTCTCGTCAATATACATACTCAATCAAAAGCGTACCATGCAGTATCTTGCGGAGGAAATCGACACCTACGACGTTTCCGCCGCCGATTACAGCTCTAAAATCGCATTGCTCGAAAAAGACAACGGAGTTACCATAGACGTATATATGTCGGACGGCACTCCCCTTTACTACGGTGCCGTGCCTACCGGTATAACCGGAGGTAAAATAGTGATAAAGGATCGGCACGACAACCCCGACGGCTCTTTCTTTGAAATTCAGGAAAACGCTATGAGCGACACGCAATTCATAGTCTACGGAAAAAGTCTTAAATTCGGCGGAGACCTTGAGATGTACAGCAAAAAAACGACGATAGACTCATATGCCGATACAGCCATAAACGTAATGCTTATAACCAGCATACTCGCTCTTTGTGCCACGCTTGTTGCGATATATTTCTATTCAAAGAAATTTACAAAGCCGCTTATTGAAATGAGCAGCGTCACCGGCGGCATGGCAGATATGGACTTCTCAAAGAAATGCGAATACGGCGGAAACGATGAAATAGGCACTTTGGCAAGCAGTATAAACGAGCTGTCCGATTCGCTCAACAAAACGCTTGTCGATTTAAACGAGAAAAACCGCAGGTTGCAGGAGGATATAGAGAAAGAACAGCAGCTCGACAAAATCCGCAAGGATTTTATCTCTAATGTTTCGCACGAGTTGAAAACTCCGATTTCAATAATACAGGGCTATTCGGAGGGTGCCAAGCTGATGCTCGACAGCGGCGACACAAAAGGTGCTTCGGAATATTGTGAAATAATAACCGGCGAAACTCACAAGATGAATATGCTCGTTTTACAGCTTCTCGAGCTTTCAATGTATGAATCAGGTAACGTCAAGCTCAGTATGGATAAGATAGACATTTGCGCAGCCGCTGAAGAATACGGCGAAGAAAACCGATTAAAATTTGAGAACAAGGGAATCAAATTTATAAATGATATTCCGAGCGACTGCTTCGGACTCGGCGACAGCGTTAAAATACGAATGGTATTTAACAACTACATATCGAACGCCTGCTCACACGTTTCCGGCGACAACATTATAAGAGTCTATAAAGGGCAAAGCCCGAACGAAGGCAGCATACGGATTTGCGTATACAACAGCGGAAGTCATATAGACAGCGATGATATGGATAAAATATGGATAAGCTTTTACCGCGCCGACAAGTCACATTCGCGCGCAGAGGGGCGTTTCGGACTCGGCCTTTCGATAGTCGGTGCAATACAAAAGCTGCACGGCGAAAAATACGGTGCCGAAAACACGGACGACGGAGTTGTATTTTGGTTTGACATAAAAAAAGCCTGAGCTTGCGGAGGTGAATATTTTGCTTAAATTTGCGGATAGGCTTCTTTCCGTCTTTTTCCCAAAAAGGTGCAAATACTGCGGAGAATTGATAGTCCCGGAAAAAGACGTCTGTGAAAGCTGTGAAAGCTCCCTGCCGCGTATTTTGCCTCCGTGTTGCCGTTTTTGCGGTCACAGCAAAGAGGACTGCTCATGTAAGCAGGCAAAAAACGAATATTCCGCCGTCGCCGCTCCGTTTTATTATGAGGGTGCCGCCAAAACCGCAATACACCGCCTGAAATTTGAGGGAAAGGATTTTGTTGCACGTACTCTCGCGCAGGATATGGCAAAAACCGTAAAAGAGCAATACGGCGAAAAGAAATTTGACATAATAACCTTTGTGCCGTTTTCAAAAGCCGAAAAACACGACAGGGAATTTAACCAGAGCGAGCTTTTGGCAAAACGGCTCGGTGAGGAGCTTTGTTTGCCGTGTCGGGAGATGCTCGTAAAGCTCTATGATGTTCCGCGCCAGCACACTCTCCCGGGAAACAAACGGCGCGGCAATGTATTCGGCATATTCGCAACAGCGGAAGAGTTTTCATATCTTGACGGCAAAACAATACTTCTTGCAGACGACATAAAGACCACCGGTTCCACGCTTTCGGAGTGTGCTAAAATGCTGAAAATAGCAGGCGCAAAAGAGGTTTGCGCCGTAACCGCCGCCATAGCTAAAAGGATAGGATAACGGTAGCGCGGGCAATATATACGATTCTCCAGATAAGCAATTACCCAAAATAACAGTATTTAAAGCAATCGTCGGATACCACCCGAAGTTTCGCAGTTCGTCGTTTTTAGATGTATATTAACTACAATTGTGCTGATACGTAACACTTTTTATCGGGTACAAAGTAAAAAATCCCCTCTTGATGCAGAGTACACATCAGGAGGGGTATTTTTTCGGTAAAAACGGAACACCTGCTTTTCGCCGGATATTCAGCTTTGTCTCACATTAGATGCACAGCGGTTAATGCTCGGCAGTTTGTGTATATCATTGGGTATTTTCAAGATACCGAACGCACTGCTCTGTAACATAGTCTTTATCAAGCGATAGGCTGTCCGAATATTTAATGTTTAAGTAAACAATCGACTTACCGTTGAAAAACAGAAAAGAACCATAGTTGAATTCGTCGTAAGAGTCGATGATACGGGCACACCCCTGTACATCATCATTGATTTGTTCGACTTTGGTATCCTTCAAGTCAAAAGTGTTAAGCAAATGAAATGAATATAATAATTCACATATAGGTTTTGGCACATTAAGTATACCGCTTCCGGCAATACTTATAAGTGTAAAATCTCCGCCGTCATTGTTTTGTTCACCGCGGAAAACAAACGAACGGTTCTGGTCGGTAATATATGTATTACCGAATACAAAATTACGCGTGTTATGTTCATTCCCTTTTGAGCTTGGAACAGATAAATCGGCGTCGGCACTGTCAAGTCCAAATAAGGCTTGAGTACCGAAAGTATTTAAAAATCTTTCTTTTTCGGCTTTCCCGTTTTTGCCGCAAAATGTCACAATCAGAGAAGCACACACGGCAATAGCAATTACCGCAATCATAAGCGCCGTATAAACATTTAATATCTTTTTTTGCGCGGGATGTTCCTTTTTGGTAAGGGCAAAGGAAAGATAAAGAATACAGTATACCAACAATAATGCGACACTCGGAAAATACAGGTAAAATGAAGCGACACTCAATGACGAAAGGTCAAATTGGGGAACGCTCAAAACAAATAGACCAACAAGAATCAGAATAAATAAAATAACAAAATTTAAAATCGCAACTTTTTTGTTTGCCTTTTTTATCATAATTATAACCGTCTCCTTTTAGTGTAACATTTTAAAAGCCCATTACGCGCATTTGAGCAGATTATAAAATCTACACTACAACAACCGAATATGGTATATCCAAATCGACCAAATTTGTTGACACGGCAATACCCGTTTTACCGTCAACTATATAGACATCGGAGCACTCGCCCAAAACCTGTCTTTTATATTTGACGGCAAGCTTGCCGTCCGACGAAGCTTGAACAAATGTAACGGATTTGCCGTATTTCTGCTGCTTACCGCCGTAAACCGACACAGCCATCGTCTTATAATTGCCGCTTTTGTCTTTATATAAAAATCGGTTATCTGTATTAAGTCCCACGGCAATAGTATCATCAGGATTAAATGTAAAAACGTCGGTTTCCTGTCCGTCACAGTCGAGCACAAGAGAGACGTTTCCGTTGTTTTCCTGCCTTGAATATACCAAATCCCCTTTATCGGTAATAAGCATATTTAAACGGTAATCATGGGTATAAACATTGTCTTTATATAGGCTTTCGGTATTATCCGCTGTACTTAAACGGTAAATTTTACCGTTTGTCAAGCAATAAATGCCGCCGTCGGTTGCCGCAATTTCATCGGGGCAAAAGCTTAATTGATATGTTTTTTCAATATTGCCGTTCTTTATCAGCAGCACATCAAAAAATGAATTTTCGCCCTTGGAAACACAGCAATATTCCCCGCCGATATACTTGCCGACAAGCAAATATTCCGAATATCCGTCAAAAAAAATCCGGGTTTTCGCTTTCTCGGATATTTTATAGGAAATCAACTTATCATTTACATCGGCATAAATCAAACTGTGCTTTGATATGCTGTTCCTTTTGAGCATAACCGAAACTGCCGCTCCGAGAGCAATCAGAACAGCGCAAAGCGATATTATTAAAATCTTCCTTTTGTTCATTTAATCCCCCCACTTGTTTTTTATAAAGAACACAATATGTGTTACTTCCGCAATTTATCATTTTTTCACAATAAAGTATAATATTTTTGCGCAGATTTGTCAATAACGTCTGCTTTTAAGCGCGAAAAAGGGATTAAACACACTCTGTCGACACAAGCGCGTTATACTCTGCCTATTTATTACGGTCTTGTTTTCACGCAAATTCGCAAGCATTTTTTCGGGACTTGCAAATACGGCTTTTCACAATCATATTCTTAATATGAAAGAGAGGTCGATTTTAATGCTTTTGGAGCTTTTATCCGCCATAACCACAAAAATGCTTTATTTGATTCTGCATATTGAAAATGCCGGGTCATTTCCGAAGCCGCTGTCAGCAAAAGAAGAAAAAAAGGCTCTTGAACAAATGGCTTCCGGTGACACAGAAGCCAAAAATCGCCTGATAGAGCACAATCTGCGGCTCGTGGCGCACATAGTCAAAAAATACTACTCCGCATATTCGGAGCAGGACGATCTGATTTCAATCGGCACCGTAGGGCTGATAAAAGCTGTTGACTCGTTCAAGCCCGACAAGGGCACACGCCTTGCCACATATGCGGCAAAATGCGTTGAAAACGAGATACTCATGCACTTTCGCTCGCTGAAAAAGAGCGCACATGACATCTCGCTCGAGGATCCTATCGACAGCGACAGCGAGGGAAACCCGCTCACGCTCATGGATATTATCTGCACGCCGGACAGCATAGCCGACGACCTCGATTTGAAGATAAAAAGCGAAAAGCTGCGCGGGCTCGTCGCCGACATATCAGACCCGCGCGAAAGGGCGATAACCGTCATGCGTTACGGGCTCGACGGCAACGAGCCGCTGACTCAGCGGGAGATAGCGTCTCTGCTGGGCATCTCCCGCTCATACGTCAGCAGGATAGAAAAACGCGTGCTCGAAAGGCTCGGCAAGGAGCTGAAGCGGGACTGAACAAAAAAAGCAAATCCGCAATTCACTCCGAGCTGTGTGAATTGCGGATTTTTCGGATTCCCGCCAATATCGGGCACCGGTTCTAATTTATTTAATAAGGTCGTTTGCCATGATATAGTTCACCGTCTCATCAACGGTAGTAAACGCCAAGGCGACCGAGGTATCGGCGGCGCCGTAATAAATCGCTATTCTGCCGCTCTCGGCATCCGCAAGCGCGGCGCACGGGAATACGACGTTGGGCACATCGCCGACGCACTCATAGATTTCGTGGGGCGCTAACAGGAAGCTATCCGCACGGTGGAGCACTTTCCAGGGCTCGTCCCTGTCGAGAATGGCGGCACCCATGCTGTAGGTAAAGCCGTTGCAGCTCGTGAGCACGCCGTGGTAGAACATCAGCCAGCCCTCGTCCGTCTCGATAGGAGTCGGACCCGCTCCGACTTTTGTAGCTTCCCAGTTCTCGACCGGGCTCATAACAAAGCGGTGCTTACCCCAATAAGTGAGGTCTTTCGACTGACTGATGAATATATCGCCGTAAGGGGTGTGTCCCCTGTCGCACGGGCGAATAAGCAGAAGATACTCGCCGTTCACCTTGCGCGGGAAAAGAACGCCGTTGCGGGCGACGGGATAGCAGGCATCCTCGAGCTGAGTCCAGCTCTTAAAGTCCTCCGTAAAGGCTATGCCGATAGTTGTGCCGTGAGGGGTCAGATTGACCCAGGACAGATAATATTTTCCGTCTATTTCGCACAGGCGCGGGTCGTAGCCGTCGAAGATATATTTATCCTCAAGCGTCCAATTCACGGCATCGTCACTGAACCCGACGACAAGCTTCTGGGCGCGCGAGCGGATATCCGCCCTGAAAACTCCCGCAAAGCCCGAGCCGAAGGGCACGACTGCCGAATTGAAGATGCTGTTCGCCATATGCAAGTTATCGCGGGTTATAACGGGATTGCCGCTGTAACGCCACACAGGATATTCAAACCCCGCAGGCTTATCCTCCCACGGTATATCAGGTATATTTGCTCCGATTATTTTTGCCATAATTAACTCCCCTTTCCGTGCTTTAGATTTTAGCACAGAGGAAGCAGAAAAGTAAAGAGAGAGAGCAGAAAAATAAAAAAGTTGCCGGGTTTTTAAAAAAGTTTGGAAAAAGACTTGTCAAAACGCTTTTCTTGTGGTATTATTGATGAGCTTTCCGGGTGTGACATTCTTTATTTACGGAAACGCCTATAAGCGGAAAGCAAACTAAATTCAGGTATAACCGGGTGTGGCGCAGCTGGTAGCGCGCTTGACTGGGGGTCAAGAGGCCGTGAGTTCAAGTCTCGCCACTCGGACCAGTTAAAGAAAAAAGCTCGTAATCGTTGAGATTGCGGGCTTTTTTCTATCTACTTTAAGTTATCCAAAGGGCTGTAATTACTGAAATTGACCACCGTTTTCGCCTGTGTCAAGTGGACATACTTTTTAACCATATCGAGCGTAGTATGTCCGAGAATCTGTTGCAAACGGCATATCTTTTATTATTGTGAGACTAACTTGAAATAAATAAGCATTACAAAACATAAACCAAGAATACGATTTAAATTTTGCGATTTTACTTGCAATTTGAAAAATTAGTGATATAATATCACACATAGAGTTCCGAACTCTATCTCCTATTTCACATGGCAGTCCCGTTCAGACGGGGCTGCTGTTTTATTGCGTCGGCAGTCGGTGAAAGTCCGTAACGCTTGCGGCGCACGAAATCTCCGCAGCTTTCGTCGGTGAACTTTGAGTTACAGAATTTTATCTTTTATTAAAAAAATATGGAAATTGTCCGCGGGATATGTTACAATTGACAAAAGAAAAAATCACGGAGGTAACAACGCATGGATATCAATGATATTGCTACAAAGGGTGCGCACGCAATCGCCTGCAGATACGGCAAAAAAGTATTGAAGCAGGGCACTGCTCCCGCTATCCCGGAGTCAAAAACAATCACTCTTACCGGCAACGCTTACAGGCTCGGCTTCGCTCGCAAGGACATCAATCCCGAGGAATTCGGCAAAAAGACTTATTACATAGCCGGGCACGGCTCCGGTCATGTTATGGAGGGCGTTCTCACGGACGTTTTCGTTCACGCCGTTTGGATCGATGTAGGAAGCGACGAGGGAATCGTTTGGCTAAGCGGAGATATCGTGGGTCTCACGAATATCGAGGTAAACGAGATTCGCCGCAGGATAAAGGCGGAACCCGAGCTTTCAAAGTGCGTCGGAATCAATTTCAGCTGCACTCACTCGCATTCGGGCATCGACACCGTCGGATATTGGGGCAAGGCGAACGCGCTTAAAATCCCCTCGGACGGCAAGGACGAGGCCTATATGGAGAAGCTCTTTTCGCAGTCCGTCAAGGCCGCCAAGGAGGCATTTGCCAACCGCACTCCCGGAAAGCTCTACACCGGCAGACATTCTATTGAGGGCGGACTTTTCACAAAGAGACGTCTCCCTGACAAGCATGAGGTGCTTACCCGCATCCGCTTTGTGCCCGACGACGGAAGCGCCGAGACATGGCTTATAAACGTCGGCGCTCATCCCAATTCGCTCGGCGGCGCCAACAGAATGCTCTCCGGTGAATATCCGTATTTCCTGCGTCAAAGAGTGGCTGAAAAGACGGGCGCTAACGTGCTCTTCGGAATAGGCGCCATAGGCGGAATGGACGCTGCGGAATTTGACGCGGACGACAAGGTCAACAACATAAAAATGCAGGGCGAATTCTTCGCCGACGCCGCAATCGCCGTTGACAACGACAAGCTTCTGGAGCCTGTTATCAAGACAAACACGCGGCAGTTCTATCTGCCCGTTGACAACTATGTGCTTCTTCTGCTCGCCATGAAAGGCACCATGAGTTTCAACCCGTTCCCCTGCAAGGAGAGCGATACGGGTGTAGCCATGCGCACGGAGATGACCTATATGACCCTCGGCAGCCAGAAGATACTTCTCCTGCCCGGCGAAAACTTCGTATGCACGGTTTACGGCGGATATGAGCCTGCCGAACGCTCCTCGACCGGAAAGGGACCCGAAATCAACCCCGCGCCGCTTGCCGAAATCTGCGGCGACAGCGAAATTATCGAATACGGCATCACCAACGACATGGCGGGCTATGTCGTTGCGCCCAACGATTTCTGCCTCCATCCCACGCAGGCGTTCCTCAACCCGACGAACGATGTTCTCGGCGCAAGGCATTACCACGAGACAAACTCGATGGGCTTTAAAACGCAGCAGGTCATAGCGGATAACTTTGCTCAACTCGTAAAGGATTTTTAAAAGTCAAATCGGCTTCGGGATATCCCGGAGCCGAAGCTTTTATTAAAAACACAGACATATAAAAAGCAGGATGCCAAAGAGAATCGGCATCCTGCTTTTCTAATTTATTTCACTCCGTCGAGCTCAAACGCATAGAGCCAGCCGCATTTCATTTCGTCGGGGTTTATGGGCGGGAACACGAGCTTTGCTTTGCCGTTGTCGTTTTCGACGGCTATGGGAGCGTCATGCGCCAATAGCCTTGCTTTTATGTCCGCGCTGTAATTCACCTTGTCGAGCGTGAGGCTGCCGAACGGATATGCGTTCGTTATCGCATAGACCTTGTCGCCCTTTTTCGTGTAATATGTACCCTCCTGCGGCTCTTTCGTGTAGATGCGCGTGCCGTATATGGCATCGCCGTTGACTCCGAGCCACTTGCCCATATCGAGCAGGCGCTCCTGCATTATGACGGGGATGGTACCGTCCGCGGCGGGGCCGATATTGAGCAGGAAGTTGCCGCCCTTTGACACGAGCGAGCAGAGCGTTTCAAGAAGTTCCTTTGAGCTGAGATATTCGTCTACGCCCTCAATTCTGTTGAGTCCGAAGGACGCGCCGATGCCGCGGCACTCCTCAAACGGACGGTCGAGCTCGACATCCTCAATGCGTCTGCCGTTGTCAATATAGCCGTATTCGGTGGTGAAGTTGCCACCCAGGCGACCCCTCGTTTCCTTGCCCCAGCGGTCGTTGGGAACTATCGTGTCTTTGACGGGCGACTCGTTATAGAGCCACTGCAAGAACTCGGTCGAATGCCAGACGGAGCTCGGATAATCCCACTCCCCGTCCGTGAACAGAGTCCACGGCTCATATTTTGTTATAAGCTCCTTGAGCATGGGGATAAAATGCTTCACCGCATACTCCTCGGGATCCTTGAGAAAGAGCGGATGAAACCACTCATAGACCGAATGATACACGCCGAATTTTACATCCGTCTTTTCGAGCGCTGTTTTAAGCTCGCGGCAAAAATCTCTGTGCGGTCCGACATCGACGCTGTTCCAATTCCACGCATAGTCGCTCTTGAACAGGCAGAAGCCGTCATGGTGCTTCGAGACGAGATTTATATACTTTGCGCCGGACTTTTCAAAGAGCTGCGCCCACTCGTCGGCGTCGAAAAGCTCTGCCTTAAAGCCGCTGACAAAATCCTCATACTGCGTTCCGGGGGCATAGACCCTGTCGTGGAATTTGCGCGCCTCGCTGTTTTTGTCGCGTATCTGCTGCATATACCACTCGGCATACTGCCCCTTTTCTGTATATGCGGGCACTGAATACAGCCCCCAATGGATGAATATGCCGAACTTCGCATCTGCGAACCAATCCGGCACAGGCCGGCTGTTGAGCGATTCCCAGTTGTTTTCGTAATGCATTGCAGTCCTCCGTTTGGTTATATTTCCGAAAAGACGTCGCCGACGCCGTTGAATATATATGTGGGTCTGTACGGATAGAGATTGACATCCTCAAGAGATGTGACGCCCGAGAGAACAAGGACAGTATCAAGGCCGGTCTCTATGCCCGCTATGACATCGGTATCCATTCTGTCGCCTATCATCGCGGCCTCCGCCGAGTGAACGCCGAGCATTTTGAGTCCCGTGCGCATCATGAGAGGATTGGGCTTGCCGACGAAATACGCCTTTTTGCCCGTCGCCATCTCTATGGGCGAAATAAGCGCGCGGCAAGCGGGAACCACGCCGTCCTCAACGGGACCCGTGAGGTCGGTATTAGTGCCGATAAGCTTCGCACCGTTTCTGACGAGGTTAGATGCGTGGACGACCATCTCGTAGTTGTAGCTCGAGGTCTCGCCGACTATGACATAGTCGGGGTCTATGCTGTTCATGGTAATCCCCTGGTCGTAGAGCGCGTTGACAAGTCCGGGCGCGCCGATAACATAAGCAGAGCAACCGGGTTTCTGACCGCTGATGAACTTCGCCGTTGCGAGGGCACTGGTATAAAAATGACTCTCGTCAACATAAAGTCCCATTCTCTCTAACTTCTGCCGGAGCTCGCGCGGCGAGCGTTCGCTCGAATTTGTGAGAAACAGGAACGATTTGTTTTCTTTATACAGCCACTCCACAAACTCCTTGACATCCGGAAGCAATTTGTCGCCGTGATATATGACACCGTCCATATCACATATAAAACCTTTTTTATCTTTTAACGCATCCATGCTTTTCCCTCCCGTCAATTCATTAGAACAAGTTTAACAATTAATAAATGCAAAGTCAACAATTTACTTTGCATTTATATTCACAAGCTCCGCGCGTAGCTTGGAATAGACTATTTTCTGGCTGCTGTAAAGCCCGTAGTAGCCGGAGAGCAGATAACTAACGGCAGCGGCGAGCGCAAACAGCGGCATGGCCTGAGCGCCGAAAAGCTCGATACTCAGGAAAATCGACGCGAGCGGACAGTTGACCACTCCGCAGAACAGCGCCACGAGTCCGACAGCCGCGGCAAAACCGGGATCAAGCCCGATAAGTCCGCCGACGACGCAGCCGAAGGTCGCGCCGACAAAGAAAGTCGGGACTATCTCGCCGCCCTTATACCCCGCGCCGACGGTGACGGCGGTGAAAATGAATTTCAGCAAGAACGCTTCGGGCTTCGCGTTTCCGCCTATGGCGCGTTCGACTATATCCATGCCCGCGCCGTTATAGTCGCCGCTGCGGCAGATGAGAGACAGTATAACAATTACGAGTCCGCCGACGGCAGCGCGGAGAAAAGTGTTTTTAAAGAGCTTTTCGAAGAGCTTATGAGTGCCGTGCAGACCGAGGCAGAAACCGATGCTCAGCAGAGCGCATATTGCGGAAAGCAGGGCGGTGAGCAGGCAGCTCTTGAGCGAAAAGGCGGGAATATTCGAGATTGTAAACGCGACGGGCTCGGTGCCCATAAGAATCGATATAAAATACGCCGTGAACGCCGAGACGACACACGGGAGCAGACCCGCATAATAAATCACTCCGACGCTGATAACGCCGAGCGCGAAAACGGCGGCGGTTATCGGGGTTCCGAACAGCGCCGAAAAGACGGCGCTCATGCCGCACATTGTCATGATATGCATATCCTTTTCGTCAAGTCGGGCGATTTTGCCTATCAGCCCCGCAATACTGCCGCCGAGCTGAAGAGCCGCGCCCTCACGTCCGGCGGAGCCGCCGAAGAGGTGGGTTATGACGGTTGAGACGAAAATCAGCGGCGCAAGCAGAGCCGGTACGCCCTGCGGCGAGCGCACGGCATCGAGTATCTCGTTAGTTCCGATATCCTTTTTGCCCGAGAGCTTATATAGCCCCGCTATCACAAGTCCGCCGACGGGCAGCAGAAACACTATCCACGAATGAGCCTTGCGCACACCCGTAACATATTCGACGCTCAAATGAAACAGCGCGCCGACAACGCCGCCTACAGCGCCCGTGACCGCGGCGAGCACGAACCACTTCAAAAAAGTCAGCAGATACTTCCCCGCCGACTTGAATTCACTTTTTGCCTTTTGTTTTGCAGCTTCCACTTTTACCCCATCCATTAATATATGTTGATTAAATTTTATCACTTTATCACGGCTTTGGCAACGAGAAGAGAAAAAATAATGGCTCCGGGGTGAAACTTTAAGCGGGTGTAAAACAAATCGGGATTTGCGGGGAAGAAACCGCCGTCAGGCAAACAATTTCAATATCGCAAATTGACATAATCGTGTAAGGGCGGATATTATCCGCCCGCGGTTTTTGCAGTAGCTTGTGGCTATTCACTCTGTAGGGGGCGGCGACTCGACGGCCCTTTGGCGCGTCAGCGTCACCGGAAATCTATTTATTTCGTCCGTGTCGTGTAATACGCTCTCTGCTTGAGGCTTGCCCCCTGTGTCGCCTGCGGCGGCAGCGGTGCGTCGAGTCGCCGCACCCTACAAAGACATTGAGAAACAAAAAAGTCTATGCAAAGGGGCAAATCCGTGCTGCAATCCCTCAGTCTCGGCTTCCCTGTAGGGATCATAATCGCCCCAGCAACTCCCGCTTTGCTGCTGTCTCCGTACTGTGACAAGCAAAAAACCTGCCATGGGCAGACCGTGGCAGGTTGTGTATCGCAAAATTATCGAAAAATTACAGCTCGTTTATCATTGTGAGCAGGTCGACATAGAACACTCGGACATTATGCTTGACGAGCAGGCCGCCGTTTATCGAGAGGTGGTCGCCGCTGTAGGTCGGCATTATGTTCCACACGCCTGCTTCGACTTTTCCGCCGTTATAGACTGTCGAGGGCGCGTTGAACGGCGCGAGGGCGGAATATGTGCTGACGAGTCCGTCATTCTCGAACCACTTTTCATCTACGACGTAACCGCCCTTGGTGGTGCAGGTGAACTTGCCCATTCTTATTGAGCACGCTCTGAAAAGCCTGTTGATATTGCCGTCAACCGGGCTGTGAGTTCCGTCTGCGTTCTGCTTTGTGACGCTGCACGGATAGGAGAAATAATAGACATTCTCGAGCGTCGAGGTATTCTTGTTCATCGCCATGGCGTGGTCGATATCCATATCGTACTCCGCACTGTCGGAAAGAACTCTGTCGAGATGCGGCGCGGTGGCAACGGTGAGCATGGCAATAACCGCACGCTCCTCGGCGGTGGCGTTGATATCCTTGAGTATCTCCTCGCGGATGAGATAGGCGGTCGTGCCGTTATGCGGAGCGGCGAGCGCGGTTACGGAATATATCCAATCGCCCTTTCCGCCCGTGAACAGGTCGGAGACATCGTCGCCCGATGCCTTGCGCTCGGCCTCGCTGCCGTTTGCCATAAGCTCCGCCAGAAGCCTGACCGTTGCGCCGCCGAACGAGTGACCGAGAAGATTTATCTTTTCCTCGGCGCTCCACTCGTCAACAAGCGGATCGGATGAGAAATCCTCGCCGTATCTGGCGTGGCGGCAGCGCTTGGAATGCTCCTCGCCGTAGTCGGTAACGGTGCCGGTGAGCTGGGCATAGAGCTCGCAGGCTCTGTCCCATGCGCTTCCCGTGGGGTCGACCGACGCAGAATAGCACTCAAAGCCGCGCGCGTTGAGATACTGCATCAAATCGCCGCCGAACATACCCCAATAGGGCATAAAATCGTCATACCACTCGTAGCTGCCCCAGCCCGCAAGACCGTGAACGAAAACGTTGGCATACTCGGTGTTGAACTTCGAGTCGTCAACCTCAACGTGCGGAATGTTGAGCGCAGGGAAGCAGAACATAATTACGGATACGATAAATGAAATTATTTTTGCCACATAACCATCCCTTTTTGTGATTATATTTGCCGGCGGTTATTCTCCGAACGCGCCGTTAACAAGCTAATTATATATGGAATTTATATCCTTTGTCAATCGCTTTAAAAAAAACAAAAACGGGGCGATTTTTCAGCCCCGAATTTGGTCGGTTTTTTACCATTTTTCGCGCACAAGTCGCGAGTTCAGAGCTTTTAGCTCCTCCCTGCGCTCTTTGTAATCCGGACACCGCGAGGCGACAAGCCTCCAAAACGCCGCCGAATGATCCATGTGCTTAAGATGCGAAAGCTCGTGGATTATGCAGTAATCGACAGCGCCCTCGGGCGCCATAACGAGAAAAAGCGAGAGGTTTATATTCCGATTTGAAGTACATGACCCCCAGCGGGTTCTCGCGGAATTTATCTTGACCGAGGCGACGGTTTCGCCGAAGCTGTCCGCGAGCTCATATGTTCTTTTGACGAGGTAATCTTTCGCTATCGAGCGATAGACCTCCTTGAGCGCGACCGCCGTCTCATCGGGAGAAAGTCCGTCGGGGACAAAGAAGCTGCCGCCGTCAAAGCCCGCTCGCCTGCTTTTGACAACCGTCAACGGATATTCGCGCCCGAAAAGAAGCAGTCCCGTCTCCCCTCCCGGAACGAACGAGTCGGAGATCGCCTTGCGCTCCTGCGCTTTCGCGAGATTTTCGAGCACCCATCCGCGCTTTTCAAAAAGGAAATCCTCGATATGTTTAAGACTCATGCGGCGCGGGGCATAAACCAGCACCTTTGCGTCGCGCGAAATTTTTATGCTCAGCGTCCTGCGGTCGGAGCGCGAAAGCTCATATTGAAATCCAAGCTCCGGCATCACTCTATACCCATGTCTCTCTTGAACTGTTTCGTCAGCTCGCGCATCTGTTCTATCTCCATGCGGCGGCTGAGAGTGAATGCGGAGGCGTCCTTTGAGCGGCAGTCACAGCCCATCGGCACGCCCTCGAGGGACAGATAATACTTCGCGTTGACGGGATAAACCTGGCACTCGGCGAGAGACGCAAAGCCGAGAAAAGCCTGAACCTTTTTTGCCTTTTCCGGCTCTTTTTCAAAGTTTTTGCAGAGCCACGAATAAATCTCAGGGTGGAAATTCGCCATAACTCCGGAGAAGCCGGCGCAGCCCGTTTTCAGCGTTTCGAGCAGGCTCGCGGAGTTGGCGTTGAATATCTTGAGCCCCATGCCGTCAACGGCTCTGAGCTTTTCGTTTATCATGCCGGGGTCGCAGCAGGTGTCCTTGAGGAAGGTGAATCTGCCGGACTCGGCGAGCTTTTTGAGCACGGCGGGAGTCATAACGCGCTTATAGGGATAGGGACACTCGTAGATGCCGAAATTGATGTCGCCCACCGCTTTGACCGCCCTGTCGATATTTTTGAGGAACACGCTGTCGTCCTCATCTTCAGCCGCGAATCTGTTCGAGATGAACACATAGGCATCGATGCCCTCCTGAATGAAGGCTTTCGCCTGCTCTATCTGCGTATCGAGGTCGTCCGTGACATGACCCGAGGCGACGACCGAGATATTTTTCGGCGTATGCCGCATGACAAAATGCAGCAGCTCGAGCCGCTCCTCGAACGAGAGGAAAAAAATCTCGCTCGACTGGCAGATGGCGAAAATTCCGTCAACCTTCTTCTCCGCATACCAGTTTATGAGCGCTTCGACCGCCGCATAGTCTATTTTATTGTCCTTTGTAAACGGCGTTATCATCGTCGGATAGACGCCGTTCGGAATCGTATTTTTCATTTTTTATCCCTCCGAAAATCAGTCTAACTAAGTTTATCACATCGGAGAAAATTGTCAAGAAAATCAGGCGGACAGGTTGCGCCGCAGGAGCGCGAGCACGGCTTTTTCGCGCCGCGACACCTGCACCTGAGACATTCCGAGCAGCTCGGCGGTTCGGCTCTGGGTCATGCCGCGATAGTAGCGCAGGCTTATCATCTCGCGGTCGCGGTCGGGGAGCATGGCTATCACTTCGCGCAGGGCTATGAGCTCGGACGCGGCGTTTTCGGGCGACTCGACGGGCAGGTCTATCTGCCCCTCCCCGTCATCGGTGCAGGCGGTCAGGGACACGGCGGGCATGGCGGCGTTTAGCAGCTGCGCCGTCTGAGCAACGTCGCTGCCGAGGCGTTCGGCGAGCTGACCTACAGTCGGTTCGCAGCCAAGTTCGGCGGTCAGCGCATCCTTTTCGCGCATCGCGGCGCGCGCTTTTTCTTTCAGTGCACGCCCGACCTTTACGCTGCCGCCGTCGCGGAAAATGCGCTTTATCTCGCCGAGAATGACCGGCACGGCATAGGTCGAAAACGAAAAGCCGCGCTCAGGGTCAAAATTTTCGGCGGCCTTTATAAGCCCGACGCAGCCCGCCTGAAAAAGGTCGTCGTACTCCGCGCCCTTGCCTCGGAATTTGTTGGCGCAGGCGTGGACGAGACCGATATTCTTTTCAACGAGCTCATTGCGTTCAGCTCTGTCCATCGCCGCGTCCTTTTATAAGCTTGTCCATGGTAACGCTCGTGCCCCTGTTCGGCGCGGAGCGCACGCGCACCTTGTCCATAAAGCTCTCCATGACGGCGAAGCCCAATCCTGCACGCTCGCCGCCTAATGTTGTAAACAGCGGCTCCATCGCCTGGCGCACATCGGCTATACCGCACCCGCGATCTCTTATTCTGATGCGCACGAGTCCGTCGTCAAACAGCCCTACCCATATGTATATCTCCCCCACGCTCTCGGGATAGGCGTGGACGATGCAGTTTGTCACCGCCTCGCTGACGGCGGTTTTGATATCCGATATTTCTTCAACCGTCGGGTCCTGCTGAGCCGCAAACGCCGAGACTGCGACGCGCGCGAAGCTCTCGTTGACGGAGCGGCTCTCCAATTTCAGGCTCATCTGATTGACAGGCTTTCTCCTACTCATGTTTATCCTCCTTGTTTCTTTTCTGCGACAGAGTGCACAGCGCCTGCATACCCGCAAGGCGCATCATTTTGTAATCGCGCTCGCTGAGATTCGTGACCTCGAGTCTCCCCTGCCAGCCCTGCAAAAGCCTGTAACGACCCATGACAAGTCCGACGGCGGAGCTGTCCATAAAGGTTACATCCTCAAAGTCGAGGCGCAGGATTTTCGGCTGCTGAGCCACGGCGGCGGCATCGATATCCGCACGCATTGCGGCGGCGGTGTGGTGGTCGATCTCGCCCGATAGCAGCGCACTGACGCTCAACGGATTGGAAATTATTTCAACACCCATATTTTTTCCTCCTTTGGGGTGATATCTGTCAATTAACAGTTTGTACCGAATAACAAAAATTATGCGCGGTGAAAGAAAAATCGCATATATCGCTCAGCCGCGTGGAAGCCGCCTCTTTAGCTTGTCCGAAATAAAAAGCGGGACGGACTATTACCAACAAAGATAATAATCCCTCCCGTTTGAAAATCCTGCCGAATTGCGGCGGATTAAATATTTTTATTTTCCAAGAGATATTCGCGCACCTCGCCCGCCAGGTAGAACGAGCCGCAGACAACGAGCGTGCCGCCGCTTTGCCTTATATCGTCGATTGCCGCGCGGCACGCTTTTATCGGGCTTCCAACAGGTGTGCAGTCGACGCAATAGTTGTTTGCGAGCCTGCTCAGAGGCTCGGGAGCCATGCTGCGGGGGTTGTCGGGAGCCGTCAGATACATTTTTTCAAACAGCGGCGCGGTCAGACGCAGATAGGTGTCGCAGTCCTTGTCACCCATGAGCGCGCACACGGCGACGCGCCTGCCCTGCGTAAAGCGCTCCAAAAAGGCCTTGAGCGCCGAGGCGCAGCCCTCGTTGTGACCGCCGTCAAGAATGATTCTGTCGCCGATAAGCTCCATTCGCGCGGGCATGACAGCGTTCGACAGTCCGCGCTCAATCGCTCCGTCACCGACGCTCAGAGCGCATTCGCGCACGGCGGTGACGGCCGTCAGCGCATTTTTTATCATGTGGTCGCCTGCGAACGGTATGTGCAGCTTCAGCGAGTCGAAGATAATATCCGTGCCGCGCACCGTCTCATCGACAACGCGGCAGGCGCTCATGTCCGGCACGACAAGCCTGTTGTGCTTGCGCTCAGCGGTCTCGGTTATGACACTCAGCGCCTCCGGGGACTGCTCGGGATACATGACCGTAACGCCGCCCGGCTTGATTATTCCGCACTTCTGCGCGGCTATCTCAGAGAGCGTATCGCCGAGAATCGCAGTGTGATCCGTTGAAATCGAGGTTATGACGGAGACGAGCGGAGTTTTTATAATATTTGTTGAATCGAGCAGCCCGCCGAGCCCGACCTCGAGCACGACGACATCGCATTTTCGCTCTTTATACCAGAGGAACGCGGCGGCGGTCAGAGTCTCAAACTCGGTTGCGACAATTCCGCGTTTATCGAGCTTGTCGCACGCCGATTTAACGCGCTCAACAACAGCTGCGAGCTCATCGGGAGGAATCATTTCGCCGTCAATTTGCAGCCGCTCGCGAAAATCGATGACATAGGGCGAAGTGAACAGCCCTGTTTTGTATCCGGCGGCGGAGAGCATACAGGCTGTCATGGTGCTCGTCGAGCCCTTGCCGTTAGTCCCGGCAACATGGATAAAGCGCAGTTTGTCCTGCGGATTGCCCACGGCGGTGCAGAGCGCCTCAATGCGCTCCATACCCGGGTGTATGCCAAAGGTCAGACGCGAATGAATATATTCGATTGCTTCGGTTGGGGTCATCGTTTTTCCTCCGTAAAGCGTCAAAGGACGGGACATTTCCCGTCCTTTGCAGGTTAGTTTTTATGAGAGAATATGCACAAGCGCAATAAACGCCGAATTTGCACGGTTCTCACAACGCAGTATCACGCGGAATTACGCATTGGCGACTAAAAAATTCTTGCACAAGGTAGCCAATAGCGGAATTTTGGGTGAGACAAGGCGTGAGGTTCTGCACGAGAGGGAGCGTACGTCGGTACGTGACCGAGCGGGCACGGTTCTCACAACGCAGTATCACGCGAAATTACGCATTGGCGATCTTAGAGAGGCTGTCGTTGAGCATAGCTATCTTCTCATTCAGCTTTCTCGCCGCTTCGCGCTGAGCATCGACGACCTGGGCGGGAGCCTTGGAGACGAAGTTCTCGTTGGAGAGCTTCGCGTTGATGCCGTCAAGCTGCTTCTGAGCGGAGGCCAATTCCTTGTTGAGCCTTGCGCGCTCGGCCTCGAAGTCGACGAGGTCGCCCATGGGGATGTATATCTTTGCGGCGTCGGTGACGATGCAGACTGCGCCGTCTATCTCAATGCCGTCCTCAACCTCGACCTCGGACGCGCCCGCGAGCTTCTGCATAAACTCGACAGAGAGCTTGAAGGTGTCGACATGGGAGGTGCTGATATATATTTTAGCCTTCTTGGAATGGGGAACATTCATCTCGGCGCGGCGGTTTCTTATCGCCCTGACCGCGTCCATAATCATGTTCATCTGCTCCTCTTCGGCAGCAAAGCAGAGGGACTTTGAATACTGAGGCCATGCGGAGACCATTATGCTCTCGCCCTCATGCGGCAGGGACTGCCATATCTCCTCGGTCACGAACGGCATAAACGGATGGAGGAGCTTCAGAACGTTGGACATGACATATATGAGCACGCGCTTTGCACACTGCGCGGGCTCGCCGCCCTTTTGCAGACGAATCTTCGCAAGCTCGATATACCAGTCGCAGAAAACATCCCAGATGAAATCGTAGAGCTTCTGAACGGCGATTCCGAGCTCGAATCTCTCAAGATTATCGGTAACCTCTCTGACGAGGTCGTTATAGAGGCTGAGCACCCACTTATCCTCGAGCGCAAGTTCTTCGGGCAGTTCCGCCTGCTCGGAGCCGTCGAGATTCATGAGGATAAAGCGTGCGGCGTTCCAGAGCTTATTGGCAAAGTTGCGGCTCGCCTCAACCTTTTTGTCGGAATATCTCATATCGTTTCCGGGGCTGTTGCCGTTGGCAAGGGTGAAGCGCAGAGCGTCCGCGCCGTACTTGTCAATGACCTCGAGCGGGTCGATGCCGTTGCCCAGAGATTTTGACATCTTTCTGCCGAGCTCATCGCGGACAAGGCCGTGAATAAGCACGGTATCAAACGGAACCTGTCCCGTCTGCTCTATGCCGGAGAACATCATTCTCATGACCCAGAACGGGATTATATCGTAGCCCGTAACAAGGGTGTTGGTGGGATAATAGCGCTTGAAGTCCTCGCTGTCGGTATTCGGCCAGCCGAGGGTCGAGAACGGCCAGAGAGCCGAGGAGAACCAGGTGTCGAGCGTATCGGGGTCCTGATGAATATGGGTGCTTCCGCACTTCGAGCACTTGTCGGGTGCGGTTCTTGCAACGGTTATCTCGCCGCAGTCGTCGCAGTACCATGCGGGAATACGATGACCCCACCAGAGCTGACGGGATATGCACCAGTCGCGGATATTCTCAAGCCAATGGAAATAGACCTTTTCAAAGCGCTTCGGGACAAACTTTGTCTCGCCGTTTTTAACAGCGTCGATAGCAGGACCCGCGAGGGGCTTCATGCTGACGAACCACTGCTTTGAAACGCGGGGCTCAACGGTAGTCGAGCAGCGGTAGCAGGTGCCGACATTGTGGCTGTAATCCTCGACCTTGACGAGAGCGCCCTCCTCTTCAAGATCCTTGACGATAGCCTTTCTCGCCTCGTATCTGTCCATGCCGGCATACTTCGGATAGTCATCGACTATCTTTGCGTCATCGGTCAGGACGTTTATAATGGGCAGGTTATGGCGCAGGCCGACCTCGAAGTCGTTCGGGTCATGCGCGGGGGTAATCTTAACGACACCGGTGCCGAAGTCTATCTCGACATAATCGTCGGCGACAACGGGTATCTCGCGGTGAACTATGGGCAGGATAAGCGTCTTGCCGACGACATCCTTATATCTCTCATCGTTGGGGTTGACCGCAACGGCGGTATCGCCGAGCAGGGTTTCGGGTCTTGTTGTGGCAAGCTCAAGCTTCTCGCCCGTCTCCTTTACGGTGTAAAGAAGATG
>OIZI01000468.1_pt1 | contig 20944 bp, 24 predicted proteins | sample 1588441 | NCBI WGS metagenome assembly OIZI01 (sample SAMN03283284) | human gut metagenome | biome: human-associated habitat; material: feces | host: Homo sapiens | place: Peru | collected 2012 | reverse complement strand
GGCGGAAAATCCCTCGCCGTTGGTCATATTTCCGGTTTTCAGATAGACCCTAATTAAAAACTCGTATAAGTTTCACGGAAAATTCAGATTTGCCTTGGGGGGAACCGGTGGACAAAGGGCGCAAACTATGATATAGTGTAGGCTATAGGATTATGTCTATGCCATAAGGAGAGACAATATGGGTAAACTGATTGTAATCGAGGGAACAGATGGCTCCGGAAAGTCCACCCAGTTCCGTCTGCTCACGGATCGCTTGGAATCCGAACAGGTGAAATTTCAGAAGCTGGTATTTCCCCAGTATTCCGAGCCCAGCTCCGCACTGATCCGGATGTATCTGGGCGGGGAATTCGGGAAAAGCCCTTCGGATGTGAACGCCTACGCCGCCTCCGCCTTCTACTCCGTTGACCGCTACGCCTCCTATCGGAAGGTCTGGGGAAAATGGTACGAAGAGGGCGGTCTGGTGGTTTCCGACCGGTACACCACCTCCAACGCCGTCCACCAGGCCTCCAAGGAGCCGGAGGATAAGCGGGAGGATTTTCTCAACTGGCTCTATGATTTTGAGTACGACAAGCTGGGGCTGCCCCGGCCGGACCTGGTAATCTACCTGGATGTACCCACGGATTTCACCGAAAAAATGCTTCGCCATCGGGAAACCGAAACCCACACTCACGCGGACATTCACGAGCAGGACATGCAGTATCTTGCCACCTGCCGGCGAATGGGGCGCGCCGCGGCAGAGCACTACGGCTGGACGGTAATCCGGTGCGTCCGGGACGGAGCCATGCGCTCCATGGAAGACATTCACGAAGAAATTTACCGCCATGTGGCGGCCTGTCTGGAGGACTGAATTATGATTTATCTGCTGCTTGGTACGGGCTTTGAGGTAACGGAGGCCATGGTTCCCCTGGTGATGATGCGCCGGGCGGGAATCGACGTGTGCACCGTTGGCATCAACGGCAAAACGGTAGTCGGCAGCCGGGACATTCCCATTGTGGCCGACATCACCATTGAGGAAATGGATCTGACCAACCTGGAGGGCATTGTGCTCCCCGGCGGTCTGGGAGGCGTGGCCTCCATCAAGGCAAGCCAGCCTGCTCTGGATGCCGTCCGCTTCGCCTGGGAAAACGGCAAGCTGGTGGCGGCCATCTGCGCCGCGCCTACGGTGCTGGCAATGCTTCACATCACCGATGGCAAGAAGGCCACCTGCTATCCCGGCTGTGAAACCCAGATGGGAAGCGCAGTGATGGTGCCGGATGCCGCCGCTGTGGTGGACGGTAATGTGATCACCGGCACTTCCGCCGGCTGCGCCGTGCCCTTTGCTCTACAGCTGATCACCGCCCTGCGGGGCGAGAAGGCCGCCGAGGACGTGGCCCGGCAGGTCGTAATCCGCTGAAATCCCCGGAGGAGAAAATGGAAGAAAAACGTGAAAAAAAGCCTGCCTTCCTGGAAGGCGGCATTCCCGCTCAGGAGCCGGAAGCGGAGGAAATTCCCCTGTTTGAGGCGCTGAGCTTCTCCGACGAAACGCCGAAGGAAACTCCGGAGCCCCCCGAACCGGCTCCGGAGGAAATTTCCCTGGATTTCCAGGAGCCTGAGGCATCGCCGGAAGAACCGAAGGCCGAACCCGTGGAACCGGCGGAAGAAGTATCCCCCGTTTCCGAGGAAACGGAAACACCCACAGAGCCGGAGACCTCCGAGATTTCTCCGGAAGCAGAATCCCCGGTGGTGACCGTCGAGGAACCCCAAGCAGAAGATCCTAAGCCCGAAGAGGTCTTGCCGGAAAACCCGGAATCCCCGGAAGAAAAGCCTGAAATTCCTTCGGAGCCTTCCGAAAAACCGGTTGTCCCGGAGCTTGCGGAAGACGAAGAAGGAAATGAAGAGGAGCCTCCCCACGACCTGGACTTCCGGGAAGAAGACGAGGATTTCGCCCGGATGCTGGACGCTCCCGACCCGGAGGAAGCCAAGAAGGACGAGCCGCCCAAGGCACATGAGCCCAAGAAGGGGCGTCCCAAGCGGCGCAAAGGCGAAGGCTTGCTGGGCATTCCCAATATGCTGGCCACGGTTGTGTGGCTGGGGCTGATTCTCGCCATCGGCATTACCGCCGGACGGATGCTCTGGGTCTGCGCCGCCGATGTGCTGGCCTTCGGACGGGAAGACCGGCCGGTGACCGTCACCGTCTATGAATCCGACGACCTGGATTCCATCGTGGAAAAGCTCTACAGCAACGGTCTTATCCGCTACCGGAGCCTGTTCCGGCTTTACGCCGGAATCTCCCATGCGGAAGAAGATATTGACCCTGGCATTTATGACCTGAACGCCAAGTACGACTATCACGCACTGGTGAAAATGATGTCCGCCAGCTCCACCCGAACGGTTGTGAAGGGCGTGCTGATTCCCGAAGGCTACACCTGCCGTCAGATTTTCAATCTGCTGGAGGAAAAACGAATCTGCACCGCCCAGGATCTGGAGGACTACGCCGCCAGCGGAGAACTGAACGACTACTGGTTCCTGGAAAATGTAGACCGGGGCACGAAATACTGCCTGGAAGGCTACCTGTTCCCGGATACCTACGATTTCTACCGGAATTCTACCCCCCGGGAGGTGCTGGAGAAGCTGCTGGACAACTTCAACACCCGCTTTGACGACGATATGAAGGCTCAGCTGGAAAAGCTGAATACCACCGTGGTCACCGGCGGCGGCTACACCGTGAAGGAAATCACCATCATCGCCTCCATGATCGAAAAGGAAGCGGCGGCGCCTGCCGAAGCTCCCAACATTGCGGGCGTCATCTACAACCGTCTGTTCCGCTGGGGCAACAATCCCGCCTACCTGAACATCGACGCTTCCATCGTCTACGCTCTGGACGGCAAGAACGAGCTGACCCGGGAGGATTTGCAGATCGACAGCCCCTACAACACCTATACAAATGTTGGTCTGACCCCCACGCCCATCTCCAACCCGGGTCTTTCCAGCCTGCAGGCGGCTCTGAACCCCGCCTCCCACAACTATTACTACTATGTGCTGAATCCCAGTACCGGTATGCACACCTTCTCCACCACCTACGAAGAGCACTCCGGTTATGTGGCAGCCTACGCGGAGGGTCAATGAGGAAATTAGAGCTGCTCAGCCCCGCCGGGGATATGGAACGGCTGAAAATGTCCGTTCTCTACGGTGCGGATGCGGTATATCTGGCAGGTACCAGCTTTGGAATGCGCTCCTTCGCGGGGAACTTTTCCCCGGAGGAGCTGCCCCAGGCGGTGCGCTACGCCCATGAACATGGGGTCAAGTGCCACGTCACCGTGAACACCATGCCTCGCAACGATGAGGTTGCCCAGCTGCCCGCTTACTTGGAGCAGCTGGACAGTGCCGGAGTGGATGCTCTGATCGTGGCGGACTTAGGGGCTTTCATGCTGGCGGGAAAATACGCGCCCCACTGTGAGCGTCACATTTCCACCCAGCAGTCCATCGCCAATTACGCCTGCGCCCAGAGCTGGTTTGACCTGGGGGCAACGCGGGTGGTGCTGGCCAGAGAATGCTCTTTGGACGAAATTCGCACCATCCGGCAGAAGGTTGACCCAAGGCTGGAAATCGAGACCTTCGGTCACGGGGCGATGTGCGTCAGCTATTCCGGCCGGTGTCTGCTGAGCAATTATATGACCGGCCGGGACTCCAACCGGGGAGCCTGCGCCCAGCCCTGCCGGTATCAGTACGCCCTGATGGAGGAAAAGCGACCTGGAGAATACTTCCCGGTTTTCGAGGACGAAAAGGGCACCTACATTCTCAATTCCCGGGATATGTGCACCATTGACCATCTGAAAGACCTGATGGACGCGGGCATTGACTGCATCAAAATCGAGGGACGGGCAAAGTCGGCCTACTATGCCGCCATCGTCACCGGAGCCTACCGCCACTGCATCGACGACGTGGCCGCAGGCCGGGAGACAGACCCCATCTGGCGGGACGAAGTGGAGCATGTGTCCCACCGGATTTACTCCACCGGCTTCTACTACGGTCAGCCCGGGCAGTATGTAGAGAATTCCCGGTATATCCGTCAGTGGCAGATTGTGGCTCGCGTGGAACAATGCAGCGAAGACGGGCTGGCTCTTTGCAGCCTGAACAATAAGTTCTCCGCCGGAGACGCTCTGGAAGTGGTTGGGCCGGATCTGCGACCCTTTGCCGTCACCGCCCAGGGAATGCGGGATACGGACGGAATGTCTCTGGATGAGGTCAGAACCCCCCAATCCCGGTTCACCCTCCGGCTGCCGAAGGCTGTGCCGCCTATGTCGCTCCTTCGCAGAAGCGTGGATTTATCCGCGAAATAAAGAAAATCCTTCCATAGAATCTGTAGGGGCGCCCAATGGGCGCCCGCCTTTTACGAAACATTTTACAAAGAAAACGGGCGGCCAATGGCCGCCCCTACACCCTATCAACTTGAAATTTCGCATATTTGGAGGCTGTTGCAAATATTTGCAGCAGCCTCCAAATTTTAGTCTTTAATTTCCTCGGTTTCATACAGAAAGGACATGGTTCCCTTCTTGCCCTCGGCCAGGCCGGAAAAGCTGGTGTAGTCCTCCCCTGCCCGCTTCATGGCCTTCAAAGTGTCCATGATCTCCTGGAGCTTGTCCGCATCCTTGGACAGCTTTTTCAGATCGCCGGAGCCGTTGTCCCGGAAGTCCGAAATGCCGTTACGGAATTTCTCCACGCCCTCGCGCATTTCCTTCATAGCGTCCTTTAACTGCGTGCCGCCCTCGGCACCGCCGGAAACGTAGGCCGAGGCCACCTGATTTTCCTCGATGATCTTGGCAAGCAATCCGCCGTTGGAATCCAGAATCTGGGCGATCATTTTCTGAACTTCCTCCAGATGGGTCTGAGCCTCCGTGTCCCCAGCCGCCACCGCCGCATCCAGGGCTGCCTGCACCCGTCCGGCCAGCGTGGACAAGGACTCGTCCGCCTCCGTAGCGGGATTGTCCTGAAGCACCAGGAACTGGGTATAAAGCCGGCTCAGATTCCCGCTCTGGGCGGACAGAGTCTCCACGCCGGTATTCAGAGCCGCCACCAAGGAGCCGATGCCCTGATCCAGCTGATCGACCGCGCTTTTCAGGGTATCCACCCCGTCGAACATGGCATCGATAGCCCGGTCAATGTCATCGCTGGTGCCGCTGATTTCCTCGTTCTTATCCAGGTCTTCCTCGTCCAGCTCGTCCAGCAATCCGGGAGAAACGATAGTCGCCGTGAAATCCAGGGTAAAATCCCTCACGTCCGCGGAAATTTCGAAGTACTCCGGAATGTCCACATCCTCGGTGTAGCTCAGGGATTTGAGATCCAGCACTTTTCCGAAGCCTGGCAGCACCATGCCCAGAGCCATGCCGCTGTCGTCCAGGCTGAGGATTTTTCCGTTGGTCACCTTCACATTGGAAAATACATCCTCATCCAAGGGCACCAGGGTCATGGCCATCAGGGGCACCGGCACCGTGTAGGACTTCTTTTCTACCTCCACGGTACGAGCCAGCCGGTTTTTGTAGTCAAAGCGCATGGTAAGGTGGCCAGACTTCCCCGCCAGTGCCTCCGGCGCAATCTCCGCCCCGTCCAGGGTATAGGTAACGGTAATCTCCATGGGCAGCGTCTCGGGCGCGGCGTTGCCCTTATAGTGGATGTCCTCCCCCTGGTTGTCCCAGGACAGGGTGCCATCGGGGAGCTTGGTATATTCCTCATCGCCCTCGGTGTTGCGGATGTCCGTCAGAGTGGATTTGTCCCGGATGGGAGCCGTGCCATCCCGGCGGAGGATTACCTCCACCTCCACCTCCTTGGCCTTGCCCGTGGGAGCCGCCGTCACATGGACGCTCTCCCGCTTGTCCCAGTCCACCTGGGAAACGGTCTCCGCTCCGGCAGGAGAGGTCAGGCTTCCGATTATCAATGACCCGGCAAGGAATGCCGCCATCACTCTCATTCTACGCATTTCAACGCCTCCGATTCCGGTATCTTTCCGATTCGCCGCAGCTCCATAACCGCCACCACGGCGTAGGCGGCAAAGCCGTACACCGCCATTTTTTCGTAAAGCCCCGGCGCAATATACATGGGAATCCAGCCGCTCATGGAGGTGAGCATGACCTCCCGGAACAGCACGTCCATAATCTTTCCCTCAATGGGCAAGCTCAGCAAGATAAAGCCAGCGGTGACCAGGGTGGTGGGCAGGACGTACAGCAGGAAAATCTCCCGCCGGGTATAGCCCAGGATTTTCACCATGGAAATGGACACCGCGTTTTTCTCGATAATCATCTTGCTGAGCAGGTACACCAGCACGAAGAACAGTCCCACGGAGAACAGGTTCACCAGATCCATCATATCCCCCATGGAGCGCATAAGCTGCCGGCTGACTTTGGTCATGGCCGTCACGTCCAGGATGCTGCCGATGTATTTTTCGTCAATATCCTCGATAGGCTCGTCGGAAAAATAACCGCAGAAGTAGCTCTTTCCCAGGCCAAAGGTCTCGTTCAGAGTCTGCCGGGGCAGGAACAACGCCACGGCTCCGATGTAATCGTACTCCCCGGTCACCGTGAAGGAATAGGTGGTATCTTCATATTCCTCTTTCAAAGTCACTCTGTCCCCTACCTGAATTCCGAATTTCTCCCGGTAGGCGGTGGACATCAGCACCGTGTCTTTGGAAAATTCCCCTTTGATATAGGCACTGTCCGGCTCCACGCCGTAGAGGGTAACGCTTTCGCTTTTGTATTTTCCGGGCAGGGTCATGAGACTGTAGGCACTGAATTTCTCCGCCCCGGCCTGCTCCGTCTGCGCATCATTCTGAAACTCCATCATGTGGATCAGGCTCTGGAGCTTTCGCTTCTCGTTGACGGCGTTGGCCGGAACGGAGAGCATGGTGGTATACTGGGAGAGCATGTTATCCGGCATGGTGTCCTGATAGTGCTGCATGGCACTGGGAAACAGCAGGCCGAACATGAGAAGAAGGTTGGCAAACAGAATGCCCACGAACAAAATCACATAGCTGCCCAGGTTCTGAAAAATCACCCGCAGCTGGAAGCGAGCCAGAAACGGCAGTGCCTTCGGCAAGGGGAACACCCGGCTTCTCGGATTCTTCCGCAGATCCCGCCGAAGAAATTTGAGAGGCGACAGACTGAGCTTTTTCCGCAATGTCCACCAGGTGATGGCGGTCATCATCAGCACCGGCACCACGGTCGTCAGCAGAAACGCCTCCCCGTTCCAGACAGTCTCATAGGTAGGCAGGCTGTAGCTGCCGTAGTACATTCCGGCGCAGACGTTTTTCAGAACCGTATAGCCCAGGACGTTGCCCACCAGCGCACTGATAAGACACACCAGAATGGGGGTGGTCATATAGTGGCGAACCAGCTCGCTTTTCGTATAGCCACTGGCAAGAAGCGTACCGATGACGTTGGCCTCCTTGGTAATGGTTGCCCCGATGGTCACGGAGAACACGAAGGCCATGATCGCAATGACGATATATAAGAACATGATAATCATGGCTCTGTCGCCGCCCATGTCGTCGCCGGTAAAGCGGATGGCCTGGTTCAGATACCTGGGCACGAAGCTCTCAAGACTGGCCTCCTGGTTCACCGTCGTCATTACGTCCTCGGCCATGTCCTTTTCCTGGTTTTCATCTGCCGGCGGAATATCGTAGAGCCAGCTGTAGCAATAGAAAAGCGTATCCTTGCCAAAATCGACAAAGTCCTCCTGGGACACAAGGGCAACGCCGAACAGAAGAGAGTCGAACATGGTGTCGTTGTTGTCCTGGAACAGGGCGCTGTAGTCCGGCAGGGCAATGAGGCCGGAAACAATCCATCTTCTATCTCCGCAGGTCAGCCGGTCGCCGACGGCAAGGCCGTTATTTTCCGCATACATCCGGTCGATGGCGATCTCTCCCCTGCCCTGGGGCAGACTGCCGGACATAAGGCAGGGAAGGTTCACCTGCTGCCGGTTCTGAAAAATCCGCACAGTCGTGCCGTTATCCAGGGGCTCTTCCACATAGAAGTTATCGTACAGGGAAATGCCAACCTGGCTGATGTACTTGAGCTGCGCCTTGTTCAGCTTCTTTTCCACCCGGAAATTGCCGTATTCCACATTGTATTTTTCGAAGCTTTCGTTGTAGGCGGCGATCATGCTGCCGTCGGCCACCAGAAAGCCGGAGACCAGGGAGATGGTCATGGCCAGCAGCAGAAAAATCACGATGTATTTTCCCGCCTCGCCGCGCAGTTCCCGGAAAATCCGCTTGCCAAGAGGATTCTTTACCATTCCAGTTCCTCCGCGCCCACAGGGGCCTCGTTGCGGTAGGCCTTGCGCACGACGCCGTCCCGGAATTTCACCACCAGAGTGGCCATCAGTCGGATGGCGTCGTTGTGGGTCACCATGATGACGGTGCTGCCGTATTTGTGATTTACGGTTTCGATGAGCTTCAGGATTTCTTTGCTGGTCTGGTAGTCCAGAGCACCGGTAGGCTCATCACACAGGAGAATATCCGGATTTTTCACGATGGCCCGGCCGATGGCGGTACGCTGCTGCTGGCCGCCGGAGAGCTGATTGGGCAGCTTGTTCCGGTGCTCCCACAGACCCAGGGTGTTCAGCAGTTCGTCCACATCCAGAGGCTTCTTGCTCAGGTAGGCTCCCACCTCGATGTTCTCCCGAACCGTCAGGTTGGGAATCAGGTTGTACATCTGAAAGACGTAGCCTAAATGATTGCGCCGGTAGGAAACCAGCTTCTTTGGGTTCATTTTCCCGAGCTTGGTGCTGCCGATGGTGATTTCCCCGGCATCCGCCGTATCAATGCCGCCAATGATGTTCAGCAGGGTGCTTTTACCGCTGCCGCTGGGACCCAGGAGCACGCAGAAATCTCCCTTCTCCACCTGCATATTCACGCCTTTGAGCACCTGAACCCGGCTGTCGTTCTGTCCGAAGCTTTTCTGGATATCCCGTATCTGCAAAAACACGCTATCGCCTCTTCTCCTTTGGGTAATGCGAGTATATCATATCTCGCAGTTAGCGTCAACTAACTCCCTGGTTTTTTCAAGACAAATTTCAGGAATATCTACCGGTCGAAATCGTGCAGATTTGCGAAAAGGCGAATTCGTCAACGAAAAAGCAATGCGTTTTCGGTTTTTCTTCGAAAATACGAAAAATCCCGCACAATCCGGCAGCTATCTGCCCAATTGTGCGGGATGCGTGCTTATGTAATTTTGAAAACAGAACCGCTCACGCTACAATCGCCGCCATGACGCAGAATGCCACCAGGCATACCACCGTCATCACCGAGCAGACCCCGGAGGCCAGGGTGTAATCCCTGGGATTTCTTCCCATGCCGGGAGCCAGGTAGCTGGCAGGCAGCACGCAGTACAGCACAGCCGCCCAGCGGGTGGCCGCGTCCACATTGGGAACCAGGGTCAGCAATCCCTGCATGGCAATGCCGAACAGGACATACAGTCCCAGCAGAATGCCCGTAACCTCCAGCACCCCTTTGTAGTTCTGGGAATCCAGAGAGAAATTGTAGCCCACATAGAAGATGATCAGTGCGCTTACCGGCTGGATGAGAAAGCCCGTGGTTTCCGTAAGAATTCCCAGGACGCCCAGGCTGTCCAGCCACCGGCCTGCCCCGGACAGATTCATGAACAGACCCAGAAGGCTCATTTTCACCATGGATGAGGCGAAAATGCTCTTGAGGATGCTCCCCGGAGTGGGATTCTCTCCGGTGTCGGCAGTCAGCAGGGCAATGACCGCATAGGCAGTGGGCGCCTGGGCAAGGTCAAGCACCCCCATCCGGAAGGCCTGATCCGCGCCGAACAAAATCATGTACAAGGGAATGCCCAGCATTCCGCTTTCCTTTGCCACAAAGAGCATAGGAAGGTTATGATAGGGATACCGCTTTTTCAGCACCGTCATGGCAGCCGCCGTGGAAATCAGTCCGGCGACAAGAACCATTGCCATGCTGCTCAGGGACTCCGCTCCCATATCCGCTGTCAGGCAGGAGCGAAATACGATGCAAGGCATACCGTATTTCACCACGAACCGGTTCAGGCCGTCCACCTGTTCCTGAGAAAACGTGCCCTTCCGCCTTGCCAGCACACCCAGCAACACCGTCACGAAAATCGGTACGATGACCTGAGCCACAGTAATCAGCTTCTCCATTTTCTTCTACCCCTTATCCGCGGCATCCTCCGCTTCCATTTCCTTCAGAAGTTTCTTATCCTGCTTGGAGGACAAGTCCAGCTTTTCATACATATCCGGTCTGCGGCTGCGGGTGCGCCGCAGAGACTGCTTTCTGCGCCACTGGCGTACCTTCTCGTGATTTCCGGAGGTGAGAATCTCCGGAATGGCTCTGCCGTGCCACACCGCCGGGCGGGTATACTGGGGATATTCCAGAAGACCACCAAAGTGGCTTTCTTCTTCAAAGCACTCCGGGTCTGCCAGAACCCCCGGCACCATCCGGCACACCGCGTCGGTCACTGCCATGGCGGCGATCTCACCGCCTGTGAGGACGAAGTCCCCCAGGGAGATTTCCTCGTCCACGCATTCGTCGATAAACCGCTGGTCAATGCCCTCATAGTGGCCGCAGACCAGAATCAGGTTGTCCAGCTTGCTCAGCCGGATGGCATCCGCCTGGCAGAAGGTATGGCCGCAGGGAGACAGGTAAACGGTGTGCACCGCTCCCCCGGCCTCGTCGCACACCGCCTCCCAGCAGCGATAGAGGGGATCTGCCGCCATGACGGCTCCCCGACCGCCGCCGTAGGGATAATCGTCCACCTGATTCTGCTTGTTTGCCGTGAAGTCCCGAATCTGGTGGGTATCGATGGAAATATAGCCCCGCTCCTGGGCGCGACCCAGGATGCTCTCGGACAGCACATCTCCCAGAGTCTCCGGAAACAGGGTCAGGATGTCAATTCTCATCGCTGCGCATTCCTTCCAGCAGGCGCACCCGCATCTCGTTTTTCTCCATGTCCGTAGACAGAATAAACTGCTTCACCGCGGGAATCAGATACTCATACTCCCCCCGCACCACATAGACGCTGTTGCCCGGGTAGTCCAGCACCTCCCGGATGGTGCCGATGGGATTGCCGTCCGCAAGCACCGTCATGCCGATGAGCTCGGCGGCGAAGATCACCGCATCGTCAATATCCTCCCGGTACAGCTCCAGCACCTTCCCCCGGAGCTTCATGGCTTCCTCCGGGGTATCCACTCCGGAAAGCTTCACCAGGTTGCAGGTCTTGTGAGCCCGGACGGTGTCCATGCGATATTCCTGGCCGCCGATGCGGCAGCGGTCAAATTCGCAGAGCATTTCCGGGTCATCCAGCCAGCACAGCACCTTCACCTCTCCACGGATACCGTGGGTGTTGACGATCTCGCCGGCTTCAATAAATTTCAGTTTCATGTTCGATTCTCCTAATAGGTAGCTGGATTTGCGCTCGGGGAAGCTCTGATGAAACCGGCAAGAGCTGACGACGAGGAATTTTGTTTTCTGGCAAGGTACGGAAAATGTGGGAATACCGGATGTATTTCCCATTTTTCGTACCGCCGCCAGGGGGCAAAAGGCCCGTCGCTCAGCCGCAGACGGTTTCATCAGAGTTTCCCCAACAAGAGAGACGAAAAATGCGTGACATACGTCACGCATCCTCGCTTTAATCCACGATTTCGACCGTGACCTTCTCGCCAGTGCGCTGGGCTACAGTCTTAATGATGGTACGGATCTCTTTTGCGATCCGTCCCTGGCGGCCGATCACCTTGCCCATGTCGCCTTCGGCAACACGCAGCTCCAGCACCTTGCCGTCCTCGCCATCGATTTCGGTTACGGTGACTGCCTCAGGATCATCCACCAGATTTTTTGCCATGTACAGCAAAAGTTCTTTCATTCGGGATTCTCCTTTGGGATCTTACAGAACGCCAGCACTCTTCAGCAGGCCACGGACGGTGTCGGTGGGCTGTGCGCCATTCTTGATCCAGTTCTGCGCCTTCTCAGCGTCCACGGTGATGGTAGCGGGCTGGGTCAGGGGATTGTAAGTGCCGATTTCCTCAATGCAGCGGCCATCGCGGGGAGAACGGGAATCCGCCACAACGATACGGTAGTAAGGAGCCTTCTTGGCACCCATTCTTCTCAGTCTGATCTTAACCATGAGAGTTCACCTCCAAAATGATTGTAAAAATATATATCGCAAAGCAATTTGCTTTCAGCGAACGATAGAATTCCGGGGCTTAGAACCCGGGGAAGCCGCCGCCCAGGCCGCCGAACCGACCCATGCGCTTGAGCTTCTTTCCGGCGCCGGGGCCGGAGAACTGCTTGATGAGCTTTCGCATCTGCTCGAAGGATTTGAGCAGCTTGTTCACATCCTCCACCCGAACGCCGGCACCGGCGGCAATCCGCTTTTTCCGGCCGGCTCCGATGATCTCGGGCTTTTCCCGCTCCTTGGGGGTCATGGAAAGGATAATGGCCTCGGTGTGAGCCATGGCCTTCTCGTCCAGCTTTACGCCCTTCAGGTTGGCACCGCCGGGCATCTGGGCTAAGATATCTTCCATGGAACCCATGGACTTCATCTGCACCATCTGGTCGTAGAAGTCCTGAAGGGTGAATTTATTGGTCTTGAGCTTTTTCTCCATCTCGGCGGCTTTTTTGGCATCGTAGGCCTTTTCCGCCTTCTCAATCAGGCTGAGCACATCGCCCATCCCCAGAATCCGGTTTGCCATCCGATCGGGATGGAAAGGCTCAATGTCCTCCAGCTTTTCGCCGATACCGGCGAACTTGATGGGCTTGCCGGTAATGGCCTTAACGGACAGAGCCGCGCCGCCTCTGGCGTCGCCGTCCAGCTTGGAGAGCATGACGGAGTCGATGTCCAGCCACTCGTTGAAGCTCTGAGCCGCGTTCACCGCGTCCTGGCCGGTCATGGCATCCACAACCAGCATGATTTCGTCGGGCTTCACGGCAGCCTTGATGTTTTTCAGCTCGTTCATCAGAGCCTCATCCACATGGAGCCGACCGGCGGTGTCCAGAAACACCATGTCGTAGCCCCGCTGACGGGCGTAGAGCACCGCTTCTTTGGCGGTTTTGACGGGATCCTGAGTGCCCTTCTCGAAAACGGGAACGCCCAGCTTCTCGCCGCAGACCTTCAGCTGCTGGATGGCCGCGGGACGGTAGATATCGCAGGCAACGAGCAGCGGGTTTCTTCCCTGCCGCTTCTGAAGCCCCGCCAGCTTGGAGCCGTTGGTGGTCTTGCCCGCGCCCTGCAGACCCACCAGCATAATCACCGTGGGGCCGTTGGGATTGATATTCAAATGCTTGGTGTCGCTGCCCATGAGCTTGCACAGCTCCTCGTTGACGATCTTCACGATCATCTGGGCAGGAGTGAGAGATTCCAGCACATCGGTGCCGACGCAGCGTTCCGTGACCGTCTTGGTGAAGTCCTTGACCACCTTATAGCTCACGTCCGCTTCCAGCAGTGCCATGCGGATCTCCCGCATAGCCTCCTTCACATCCGCTTCCTTCAGGCGACCCTTGCCGCGAAGCTTCTTGAAGGTGGCTGAGATTTTTTCCGTTAAGCCTTCAAACGCCATAGCTTACTCCTTCAGTGTCTGGGCAGCGGTCATAATCTGCCTGGCAAGGCTGACCGTCTCGGGTTCTTGGGAGGCTTCCAGCTTTTCTGCCGCCGCGAGAATCTCCTGGGCGGCCTTGCGGACTGCCCTGTCTCTGCGGACACAGCCGATATTCTCCTCCATCCGGCGAAGCAAAGCTTCCGTCCGGGTCAGGTTGTCGCACACCGCCTGGCGGCTGACGCCCAGCGCCTCCCCGATTTCTCCCAGGGAAAGGTCCTGATTGTGACGCATGTCGAAGCAGTCTCTCTGCTTGTCCGTAAGCATACCGCCGTAATAATCCAGCAGCAGCGTCATCTCCAGCGCGTCCATGGGAACCTCCTTGTGTCAAGGCATTTCCCTTGACCTTGGGCATTATAGCACAGCGCAGTGGAGATGTCAAGTATTTTTCCGGAACACCTAGTCTTTTTTATCCTACCTGATACCAGCGGATAATCTCCCGGGTAGGGAAAAAGCCCAGCCGCTTGTACAGCCGCAATGCCTTCTCGTTGGTAGAAGCCACCTCCAGCCGGAGGGTTTCGCCGGGACAGGCCGACAGCAGGGTTCGCATCACCCGCTCCCCTGCCCCAGGCTTCACTGAGGCCATGGCTCGCAGAAGCCCCTCATCCAGCCAGCCGATGCCCAGCAGCTCTCCGCCGTCGTGGACGAAGTAGGTGCCGCCGGAAAGAATCTCCGGCTCCTGCCGAGCCTCCAGCGTCCCCGCATTGTCTACGCCTGCCATCCGTTCATTGTAGAGCTCCCGCCACCGGGATACGGTCTGCTCCGTCACCGGGAAAAGATTCGCAAGCTCCCCTTCCTCGAAGCTGGGCCTGCCGGTCATTTCCACCACGGCGGTATACAGGGGATAGTCCGTCAGCGCCTCATGTCCCGCGGCGAAAATCCGTTCCGCTCCCACCGCCCGGCAGAAGCTCACACACTCCCGAAGATGAGCATCCAGTCCCTCTGGCTCCACATCCCGGATATGAATGTAGGCCGTTTTCCGATAGGGCACCTCCTTCAGAATCAGGCTGGATACCCCGGTTTCCGTGTCAAATACTGGAAAATCCCGCATTTTCATTCCCTCCTTTTTGTTATCATACCATCTTTTTGTCCAAAGCACAACGACCAAAGGGATAAAACCATCTTATTTCTTTGTGCATCTTGCACACTCTTTCCCGGCTTAGTCAGGGTTTCCAATTGAGACATCAACCAATTTTTGGGAAAAGGTTCTGATTTTTCTTTTTTCGCTATTGATTTCCAGACAAATTAGTGTATAATTACAGGTATCCCGATGATTACTCATGAAAGGAGGTTCATTCCATGAAGAAGATCATCTGCAAGAAGGAGTACGACACCGAGACTGCTACCCTGGTTCATAAGTTCACCAGCGGCAACCTGGGCGATCCCGCCGGCTATGAGGAGGATCTGTTCCAGACTCCCGAAGGTCTGTACTTTGTGTACGGCATCGGCGGCGAGACCTCCAAGTATCCTACCGAGGATATCCAGAGACTTGCCAAGACCAAGGTCAAGGAATGGGTGGAGAACCACTGAGTTTCCATACATAGCGAGAAGGAAGTCTGCTGAGCAGGCTTCCTTTTTTCTTGACAGCTATGGTAGAATAAAATTGATATACGCCTATCCGGAAAGGATTTTTGCCCCATGAAGTTTTGGAAAATCATACTGACAGCGGCTCTGGCGGCGGCATTGCTTTGCGGCTGCGCTCCGAAAGCGGACTACGCCCCCATCGCCGCCACTACCCTGCCCGTCTGGGATTTTACCTCCCGGCTGTGCCAAGGCACGCCGCTCGCCGTAACCCGGCTGGTGACGGAGCAGGTCAGCTGCCTGCACGACTACTCTCTGAACGTCCGTCAGGTCAAGGCCGCGGAGGCCGCCCAGGTGGTGGTCATCTCCGGAGCCGGTCTGGAGGACTTCCTGGACGATTTGCTCCTGGACGTGCCCACCATCGACGCATCCCAGGGAATCTCCCTTCTGCACAGTGACGAAGCGCACGAGGAAGAGGAGCACCACCATGAGGAGGACGGCCACCATCACGAGGAGGATTCTCACATCTGGCTGTCCCCGGAGAATGCCATGGTTATGGCGCAAAACATCTGTAACGGTCTTTCCCGGCAGTATCCGGACTATGAAGAGACCTTCCGAGCCAATCTGGAAGACCTGCTTACTCAGCTGGAAGCCCTGCAAAGCTATGGCGAGGAACAACTGTCCGGCCTGCAATGCCGGGAGCTGATTCCCTTCCACGACGGCTTTTCCTATTTCGCCCAGGCTTTTCATCTGACCATTCTGGAATCCGTCGAAGAGGAATCCGGCAGCGAGGCATCGGCGAAAGACCTGATTCACCTGACGGAGCTAGTGCGGGATCATAACCTTCCCGCCATCTTCACCGAGGTCAGCGGCAGCGATTCCGCAGCGCAGGTAATTGCCCGGGAAACGGGCTGTAAGGTTTACGCTCTGGACATGGCCATGTCCGGGGATAGCTATTTTGAGGCCATGTATCACAACATTGACACAATCCGGGAGGCATTGGGATGAATCTGGACATTCACGGCGGCTCCTGCGGGCACTCCTGCTGCCTGCGGGTGGAAAATCTAACGGTAACAATCGGAAACGAGCCGATTCTGTCGGACGTAAATCTTCACGTCCACTGCGGGGAGCTTCTGGCTCTGATCGGCCCCAACGGGGCCGGCAAATCCACATTTCTGAAGGCCATTCTGGGTCAGCGGGAATATGAGGGTGTCATCGCCTTTTCCCAGCCGGGTCAGCGGAGCAAAAAGCCCCGGATCGGCTATGTGCCCCAGAGCCCGGCTTTCGATCCCAGCGACCCGGTGAGCGTATCCGATCTGTTCGCCTGCTGTCTGGGCAAACGGCCTGCCTTTTTAGGCCTGGGCAAGTCCATGCGTACTCTGGTGAAGGAATGCCTGGAGCGGGTTCACGGCGAAGATTTAATCGACAAGCGAATCGGCACTCTGTCCGGCGGTGAATTGCAGCGGGTGCTGCTGGCTCTGGCTCTGGAGCCTATGCCCAACATCTTAATTCTGGACGAGCCCCTGTCCGGCGTGGATGTGGAGGGCATGGAGACCCTGATGGACATGCTGGACGAAATACGAAAAACCTATGACCTGTCTATTCTTATGACCACCCACGACTTTTCCATGCTCCCAAGGTACGCCAATCAGGTGGTGCTCATTGACCGGGGCGTGAAAATTCAGGGCACCGCCCAGGAGGTTCTGAGCTCTCCGGAATTCGCCCAGGCCTTCCACATGAAAGGAGGAAGCTTATGAGCCTTTGGTACAGCCTCTGTGATCTGCTCCCCCTGGAAATGCTCCACTGGGACTTTATGAAAAACGCCTTTCTCGCCATGCTGCTCATGGCTCCCCTGTTCGGCCTCCTGTCCACCATGATCGTCACCGGCCGGATGAGCTTCTTCTCCGATGCCCTGGGTCACTCGGCCTTTACGGGCATTGCCATCGGAGCCATCTGCGGCCTGGCCGCCCCCACCTGGGCGGCGGTGGGCTTCAGCGTATGCTTCGCCCTGGTATTTTCTTATGTGCGCAGCCGCTCCAATCAGGCGGCAGACACCCTCATCGGCGTATTTTCCAGCACGGCGGTGGCTCTGGGGATTTTTGTCGCCACTCTGGGCGGCGGCAGCTTCACCAAATACAACAAATATCTCATCGGCGACGTACTCTCCGTCACTCCGGCGGAAATCGGAATGCTGGCTCTGGTTCTGCTGGCAGTGGCTCTTTTCTGGCTGATCTACGCCAACCGGTTGACCCTGACGGCCATTCACCCTCAGCTGGCCGCCTCCCGGGGCATCAGCGTGGGAAAATCCCAGACGCTCTTCACCGTGGCCATTGCGGTGGTGGTGACGCTCAGCATTTCCAGCGTGGGCCTTCTGATTCTCAATTCCCTGATGGTGCTGCCCGGGGCTTCTGCCCGAAACATTTCCCGGAATCTGCGGCAATACCACGGCTTTTCCGTGCTCTTCGCCCTGATCGCCGGGCTGGGTGGCCTGACCATTTCCTATTACTTGGGCTGCTCGGCGGGAGCCGCCGTCAGCCTGCTGCTGGCGATTCTCTTCGCCCTTACCTTTGCCATGCGAAGGAGGTTCTCTTAAATGGAAGCAAGTATTCAGGCCATTGCCCGGATGAAAAGCGATTTTCCCACCAAATTCGGCATTCCCAGGCAAAGCGGCCTGGTGGATGCCCTGGAATCCACCATTGTCTTTGAGCCGGAATTCCGGAACACCGACGCTCTGCGGGGCATCGAGGGCTTTTCCCATCTGTGGCTCATCTGGCAGTTCTCCCAGGCTATGCGTCAGGGCTGGTCTCCTACCGTCCGCCCTCCTCGTCTGGGGGGCAACGTTCGGATGGGGGTCTTTGCCACCCGCTCCCCTTTCCGTCCCAACAATCTGGGGCTGTCCTGCGTCCGGCTGCTGGGCGTGGAGGAAACCCGGGAGTATGGCACTGTCCTCCATGTGGGCGGAGCGGATCTGATGGACGGCACGCCAATTTTTGACATCAAGCCCTACATTCCTTACGGCGATGCCAAGCCCGACGCTCTGGGGGGCTTCACTCAGGGTGCCGGAGACTTTTTACTGACGGTTGACTTTCCCTCTTCCCTTCTGGAAAGGATACCGGAGAACAAGCGGGACGCGCTCATCGGCGTGCTGTCCCACGACCCCCGCCCCTCCTATCAGGCAGACCCGGAACGGGTCTACGGCCTGACCTTCGGCGGCTGGAATGTGCGGTTCCGGGTCAAGGATAGCACCCTGACCGTGGTGGATATCACAATTGAAGCCCAGCGCCAGGAAAAATAGCTCGATTCGTATATTCCGCTTGCCTCTTGTCAGAAATCTGCGGAATCCAAAATCATTTTTGAGTAATCCAAAAGCTCCTTCCACCTGGATGGAGCGATTCATCCGCAGTTCTATTCCGCGTTCACTCGTAATGTTTTCAAGCGAATTCCTTCGTTTTTCCCAGAAGGTTCCCTCCCGGTGGTTCCGAAGATCGCTGTGCCGCAGCATTCCCCAGCGACCTACCATGGGGCTTTTTGGGGGAGAACGAGGATGGGAAGCAGGTAGTCGCCAACTTGGGCGTAGGTGATGCTCATATGGATAGCTATTCTCACTCCGTTACATCTTCCGCTTCCACAAACAGATTGGTCACCTGAACCCGAACAGGTAGGCGGCTCATCTTGGCCGCCTGAAATACTAATGTGGCCAGGTCTGCGCAGCAGGACTTTTCCATCTTTACCACGGTGACGCTGGCAATTTCATTGTTGGAGAAAATATCCCCCAAGCGTGTTGCAATATCAAAATCGGACTCCGGGCAGCAGATCAAAGTCACTTTCCCCTTCGACAGCTTGTCATGAAAGGTGGGACAGGAAAAAGCGGTGCAGTCTGCCGCAATCAGCAGATGTGCGTGGTGAAAGTAGGGCGACACCACCGGCACCTTCCACAGCTTAATGGGCCACTGCTGCAAATCGCTGGATTTGTCGTCAAACATCTGCTCATGGTAATTGTCAAAGTGTTTCCATGGGTTGAAGTTCTGATCGATCATTACGCATCCTCCGGTTAAAAGATCATTTCATAAATTTGTCAACGGCCTCGCAAAGGGTATCAATGGCATCCACATCCCCCTCAGCCACTGCATCTACGATACAATGGCGCAGACGATCCTTTAGGATAACCTTGCCGGTGCTGTCCCGTGCGGAGCGAACCGCCGCCAGCTGAACCAATACCTGTGAGCAGTCCTGCCCCTCCTCCACCATCCGTTTTACCTTTTCCAGATGACCCAAGGCCCGGGACAGCCGGTTCAGCACCGCCTTCTGGTTTTCGTGGACATGGCTATGGGAGTGGGCGATACCATGGGCGTGACAATATGCGTGGTCAGGGGGTTCCGAATATTCTGCCATGGCGATTCCTCCCATCTCTGTTTCGAAAATCCTATCATATATACCTGCGTTCCACAAGCCCCCATGGGGGATGAAATTGATTGAAGAGCGTATTTTGCAGGAAAGAAAGCTTCAGCGACTCCGAAGAGCCGCTGAAATAAAATTACTTTTTTCGGGTAAGAACTGCCTTGACTTTTCCCTCAGGATCTTTCACAACCAGATAGATCAGCCAAATAACCAGCCCCAACGCAACAACGGACAGGCCCAAATAGAAGTCATTGAGGATATCCTCTGCGGCAGGGGTAAAATACTCCGCACCCAGCTCGGCGTATTCGAAGCAGGCATCGATGAACCACATTAGGGAAGCACCCCAGAACAGGTAGCAGGGCACATGAAGCTTCATCTTATTGTCAGGGGCACCCTTGTACCACAAAATCGTAACGGCGATTGCGGCAAACAGGCAGGCAAGAAGCGTCATACCGGTTCCTCCTCGTCAATTAGATATGCGCCTGCTGGATGGCAGGACGGCTTACAATCTTCTCCGCAGCAACGCAGCCAACGGCCCACACAACAGTCAGAAATACCGCCATGGAGCTGCCCACAGTGGCCATCTCGTGCAGCATCACCTGCGTATCTGCCGGGTCGTTCATGGCCGTTAGGAATGGGAAGAACGGCACCACCTCTCCATGCCAAAGGTGCTCGTAGCACAGCAGAACGCAGCCGCCCCACAGCATCTTGCTCAGAGTGCACAGCTTGTGTGCCCAGGAGATTTTCATCTCAGAAGCCTTTTCATCCTCTTTCATAACCTTTGTTGCCACAGAGGTAACAACTGCCTCCGCAGCAGGAACCAGAAAACATGCCATAGATCATTACTCCTTTCATCTTCGGAACCCATTTCCTTGCTCCGATACTTGGCATTATAGGACGATCCAGCCCTCCCCGCAACCCCCGGCGGGGGATGCAATTTCCCGCGTCAAACATCCCCTAGGTGGGGTTAATTTGTGGAATTTGTATAATAATTTCCTGTCTTAGCCGGGAAATTGCCCCTGCGATTTGACCCGCTTTATAGAAAATTTGTTGCATTTCACGAAATGCAGGCATCTATCCCCCAGCAAGGAATGCATTCACTCAAAAATCATATCCCCCATGGGGGCTTCCGTTTTTCGCCCGAACCGATATAATAAGGCTCATGATAGATGTCCTATATTTCCTTCCTAATGAAAAAGCAACCGTACTCGCCCAAATACGGTTGCTTTTTCGTTCTTTACCCGCAAAGTCTGATCTTTTCAGTTCATGTTGGAACTCCCTATCTTCCCGGGTAGGCCAACGTATTGTCCAGCCGGAGAAACACTCCGGCGGAGTGTTTTCGGCAGAATCCGTATACACGAAAAAAGAACCAGACCGAAGTCTGGTTCTTACTTATGTTGGCATTACCTATCTTCCCGGGCAGTCACCCGCC
>OIZI01000465.1_pt1 | contig 21000 bp, 23 predicted proteins | sample 1588441 | NCBI WGS metagenome assembly OIZI01 (sample SAMN03283284) | human gut metagenome | biome: human-associated habitat; material: feces | host: Homo sapiens | place: Peru | collected 2012 | reverse complement strand
TGTGCTGGCTGCACTGGGGGAAAAGACCAATCAGCCGGAGCCTGTCAAACCGTTCCGCAGCTATTATGATAAGGATGGTGATGCACGATGAAAGAAAAGCGGGATGAAACCATCATCCTGCGCTTGAGCAAAACAGAAAAGAACCGTATCTATGAAAAGATGCTCAGCATGGGCATCCGCAACCTGAGTGCCTATATCCGCAAGATGGCACTGGACGGCTATTGCCTGCACCTCGACTTGAAAGAACTGCAACGCATGGCATATCTCTTGCAGATGTGCAGCAACAATCTGAACCAGTACGCCAAGCGTGCCAACGAGTGCGGCAAGGTCTACGCCGCCGACATGGAAGATCTGCGGCAGCGTCTGGATGAACTGATTGACATTGGCAAGCAAATTCTTTCCAAGCTGGCAGAGCTATAAAAATTCCCGCAGTTGGAGGACTGCGGGTGTACATATAATGCTTGACATCCTTGCAACGTAGTAGTCGATACCTTTATAATAAGGGCGAACAGAAAGGAAGTGCTTGATATGATGTCTATGCTGAAGAAAATTGTTCTTTTCCCGATTTCTCTCTTTGTGGCGTTTCTAGCTCTGATGGCAAGGTGGCTGCTAACCCTGTCCAGCTATGTAGTTGCTCCGCTGATGCTCTACATCTTCGGCTGCGGCATCTACACTGCTTACCGTCAGACTTGGGATCAATTTCTTATCCTGCTGGTGGCCGAGTTCATCTGCTTCATCCTCTTTTTCGGTGCAACTGCCATCACCGAGGGTATCGGGCGTTTCAGTGAGTGGCTTGCAGAACTGTGAGGGATGCTATGAGCAAACAGAGGATAGAGGCTTGTTATTCTGAGCACAGCAGCACGATTTTTTCTGAGATGCTGGGTGAGGATGAAGAGTATCTGCGACTAAAAAAAGCCAAAAGAGCAGCTGAGGAAGCCTTGCAGAGCGTTATCAGCAAAGAAGCGTGGAATCAATATCTCGCCTTAGATGAAATCTGCAACGAGTTGGAATGCGCCAGATACAAGGCAATGTATCTGACGGGTGCTGCCGATTACGAAAAAATATCCAAATGATCTTGATGCCGCCTTCGGGCGGCATTTTTTCTTTGCAACAGGGGGTGATGATGCTGGCAGCAACACGGCTGATTGCGCTGCACAAAAACAAGGGCATGACCGTTGCGGCCTGCCTGAAAAATCGCACGGACTATATCGAAAACCCGGACAAGACTGAGAAGGGACAGTATGTCAGCAGCTATGCTTGCAGCACCCTGACGGCAGATGAAGAGTTTATGCTTACCAAGCGGCAGTACGACCTCGTAAACGGACGCAGGCAGAAAAGCGATGTGATTGCTTATCAGATACGGCAGTCCTTTCGTCCGGGGGAAATCACTGCAGAGGAAGCTAACAAGGTGGGCTACGAACTTGCCATGCGTTTTACCAAGGGCAAGTATGCGTTTGTTGTTGCCACCCACACGGACCGGCAGCACATCCACAACCATGTGATCTTTAACTCCACGGCACTGGATGGCACCAGAAAGTTCCGGGATTTTTTCTTTTCGGCGTTGGCAGTGCAGCGGTTGAGCGACCTGATTTGCTTGGAACACCAGTTGTCCGTCATTGAGAAGAAGCCCTATCGGGAACGGCAGAAGCGTGTTCTTTATCCGCCCAAGGAGAGCAACCGTGACCGCTTGTGTGGAATCATCGACACAATCCTTGCGGAAAAGCCGGAGGATTACAAAACATTTTTGCAAATGCTGGAGCAGCAGGGTTTTGAAGTCAAGCGTGGCAAGCATACGGCAGTGAAGGGCAAGGGGCAGAAACGCTTTATTCGGTTCCGAACGCTGGGCAGCGGGTACAGTGAGGACGAGATCAAGGCAGCGCTGGACGGAAAGGCAAAGCACCAGCCGTACCAGAAGAAGCCGCCGCAGGAGCAGCCCTTCCAATTGCTGGTGGACATTCAGGGAAAAATGGCAGAGGGCAAAAGTGTCGGTTACAAAAAGTGGGCGACCAAGTTCAACCTGAAAGAGATGTCCAAGACGCTGCTGTTTTTGCAGGAGCAGAAAATCGGTAGCGCAGAGGAACTGCGGGAACGTGCAGCAGAGGCAACCGAACGCTACCATGCCATGGGCGATTCCATCAAGGCGGCAGAAGCGAGGTTGACAGAAATTGCCGTCCTGAAAACTCACATCATCAACTATGCCAAGACCCGTGATGTGTACGCTGCCTACCGCAAAGCAGGGTACAGCAAAGCCTTTCTGGAAGCCCACCGGGAGGAAATCACTCTGCATAAGGCGGCGAAAGCTGCCTTTGACGAAGCCGGGATGAAAAAGCTGCCAAGGGTCAAGGAGTTGGATGCAGAATACGCCGAACTGCTGATCAAGAAGAAAGCAGCCTATCCAGACTATCGCAAAGCACGGGACGAGATGCAACAATTGATGAAGGCGCAGAAAAATGTGGAATTGTTCTTTGCAGAGGACAAGGACAATCTTAGACCGCAGCACACCAGATGAACGAACACCGTCGAGGATTCTTCCCGTTGGGGAGGTATCCTCGGCGGCTTTTTGTATATAGGGCAGCAATTCTTGACCGTTTTTTGTGAACTACTAATTATCGCTGTATTCTTGCTATGACTGTCTTTTGTCGGTATAATTGGAACCAAGGACGGTGAAGCGTAGTGGCAAAGAAAAAGAAACAGCGTGCTCCGGTCAATCCGGAACTGACAAAAGTGAAGTCTGTGTTTCAGCGAAACGTAGACATGGCCTACAAAGTGCAGCGCACACACAAAAGCGATTTTGTGGAACGGTATGATTTGACGGATGTATACTGCAAACGACGAATCAAGGCCGTTATGAATCTTTTGCCGAAATTCAAAGAGCGCTACGGCAAGCAGTACCCGGAATTGGAAATGGAAGAAGATCTGGCTAATATCGCTTCTCTTCCGGTTATGACCTATGATTCTATTGAACGGAGTGCATCGTTCTGTTTGGGTGCGGCACTCTGGATGCTTGACCGTGCGTGGGAAAGTGAGACCATTCTGGAAGTGTCGGATCTTCTCCCGGAGAGTTACAGCGGCGTTGATTGCGTAGACGTCTATGACACAAGATTTCACCACTCGGTTTTTAAGAAGATGCTGTTAGTGATCCAGACCCGGTATGGAAAGGACAAGAGCAAGTATGTGGTACCGGAGAGTATTTTTGATAAGCGAGATCCAGAGGACGCCTTTCATAAAATAATGGCCTTACTTCCGCCGGAACGCATAGAATTGGCTGTCGAGAACCTTAAACAAAAATTCTGGGAATGGGCTGATTTGTATTTTGCTGTCCTGTCACCGATGGTAAAGGAACTGAACCGGTTAGATGAGGCTATGGACCGACTGGAAGATCAGATGCGCGAGTATCTTGACCGAAAACCGAAAAAGCCGGATTTTGCTGCACTGAAAGACCTTGCGCTGATGGATGATAGACCACTGATTGGCCGATTGTCGGAGGAAGAGCAGATGATCCGGCAGATGGAGGGGCTTGAAGAAAAACGTAAGAAGGCTGAACATCGAATATACAACCTCCATTTTGTGAGTCTTTCGGCAGGCGTTCATGGAAAAAAGCAGATCGCAGAATGTGTGGGAGATGATTTTGCGGAAGCATTTTGTAACTTCCGCATTGACGACCCATACGAGATATGCTTTGCGATTCTCTATCTTTTGGATCAGGATGACGACTATGCGTGGGTGTATTCGTTTATGACTGCCGTCGTCTGCCGCGCAGCAGCCATGCTTCCGTGGGGGTTGGAACTTTACAGTGAAATGGATGATGGCATCTGGTTTCAAGACAATGAATGGATAGAGCCAAAGCCCTTCGACCCGGAATGGTATGAAACAAAGTATGCGGGAGAATTGTATGAAGATGATGATGACCCGCATGACGTCAGCCTTGCGCAGCTTGTTTACCAGTATACCGGGGCAGTTTTGCCGCGTGATATGAATCGGTTTGATGGATTGAAAAAAGAACTTCGTGCAAAAGGATTAAAACCGTCTCAGGTCAGTACCCTTTGCGCTATGATGAATGTCATTGGTGAAGTTTCCAGACAGAGATTTGATTTCAGCAAATACGCCGATCAGGATGATTGGGACGATTGGAATGCAGAGGAAGAGGCAGTTACAGAAGATTTAGCGTCAGAAAATGAAAAGCTGAAAGCTGAACTTGCTAATCTGCGCAAGCAGGCCAAGGAAGCAAATTATAATCTGAGCAGAGAAAACCGTGAACTGAAAGACCAGCTGGAAAAAATGGAAGCCGGGGCGGGAGAACTGCGGCAGGAACTCGCAGATCTCCGGGAAGTCGTGTTCAATCAGCAGAATGGGGCGGAAGAAGAAAAAGCAGAGGAAAGCAAGATCTCGTTCCCGTACCACACATCCCGGCGGTTAGTAGCTTTTGGCGGTCATGATTCTTGGCTGCGTGAAATTAAGTTCAAGTTACCGGATGTACGATTTATGAGTGATGATATTTCCAGTCCGGAAATCATCAAGAGAGCAGATGTAGTCTGGATTCAGACCAACTGCATTGGGCATAAATCTTACAACATCATTATCGACCTTGCCCGAAAGTACAGCCGCAAGGTGCGGTATTTTGCCTATGCCAGTGCAACGAAATGCGCGGAACAGGTTGTTGCGGAAGAGGAAAACGCAGTTAAATGAAAACAGGAGCCAGCTGGCGTAGTGTGATCTACGCTGGCTGGCTCCTTTATTATATTGTTATAGCGAACCGTTGAGGAATCTTCCCATTTGGGAGGTGTCCTCGGAGGCTTTTTTAGTTTATATAGCAGCGGTCCTGTTTTATAAGCCAATCTTCACACAGCCGCTGGGCTTCGTCCTTTGTGCAGCAGGTGCAGTTGAAAAGTTTGCCACGGATGGAACAGTAAGTGTAGTGTACCTTCGGGACTCCATTGGCATCTCGAAAATCAACGCAGCGTTCCTCACCGGGCAGCAGATAGATCGTATCCACGTTCAGCAGCTCCTATCTTTTATCTTTGGTCATGTGCAAACGACACAACGCTTGCTATTGTACCATGTGCTGTCTCAAAAGACCATTGCCTTTTTGACCAAAGATACGCACAAAAATTTTCTGTCTCAAAAGCACTTGGATAGCGTTGAATAAACACCATCTGATTGTGTATAACAAAAAATGCGACAGGTATGCTATTGGTGTGCAATAAACACAAACAGAATGTGAGGTCGCTATGAATACACTTTTGGGGCAACGAATACGAGAGCAGCGCAAAGAAAAAGGCTGGACAATTGAACAGTTTGCCGAACGAATCGATTTGTCGGCAAATTATGTTGGAGACTTGGAGCGCGGAGTTAAAATACCTAAACTGGAAACATTTATCCGAATCGTTGAGGTGTTAGACGTATCCGCAGATGTGCTTATTCGGGATTCTGTTCCGTCCGCATCCCATGTGGTTGATGACGAACTGAACAGAAAGTTGAGTCAGCTCACACCGGGGCAGAAGAAAGCTGCCATTGACATCCTGAACGCATACACCGACAATATTCCCTATATCACAAAATAATTTCTGTGCCATCGGAGCACCAGCAAACACGCTGGTGCTCTTTCTTTTTGCCCTCAAATAGTTTATAATCAACACTATAAGCGTTTATATAACACTATATGTGTTTATTTGAGGTGAACGACATGACAATTCTACCCAATATCGAAGAAGCAATGGAAGATGCCCGGAATGGAAAGTTGAGCCCGTATTGGCAGAATAATCTAAAACGCGAATGCCTGCACAAGAAGTTATCGGATGAAGAACGGCTGGCTCTTTCGGAACTGAATTGCATTTTGTCCGAGACTCCACAATGGAGCAGCGAAGAAGAACTGTGCCATGACATGGAGAATATCGGCGGCAGGGTTCGCTTCTGCCGCTTTTGGAATGAGCACTACTCCATGGTACAGTTGACGGAAGATCGCAACGGAAAATACTCCACAGCCTACGTTCTGGATACAGAAACCACCCCGGATGTGCGTAAGGCGGCAGCATTGCAGGCACAGAAAGAACTTGCGGACTGTATACAGGCGTGGGGCGTTTCTCTTCTGGAAACGCCAGTTCCTGAACAGATGAAGTACGATTCCCTTGCAGAAGCCGCTTCTCACCTCATGCAAGTTTTGAACGACCCAGAGCATATCACCGGGTAAAAAGCGTCCCGAAGGGATGCGCAGCCTGCATTGGAAAATGCAGATCAAAGGGGCTTGGGGCATTCCCCAACAAGCGTTTTGCAACGCAAAATAAGCAGATGTATATACGTCTGCACTGCTTGCGACGTAGATGTTCCCGTTAACTACTGCATCAGAAATTTTCAGATCACTTCAGCTTTGCGAGGATATCGTCTGCGCTCACGCCGCTTGCCAGCAGCTTTTTCAGCACGTCCTCTGCTTCGGCTTTCTTTGCGGATTCCGCTGCTTTGGTTTCAGCTTTGACCTTTTTAGCTTCGATTCTGGCGATTTCCTTGTCGATAGATTTCAGCTCTGCTTTCTTGGCTTTCAGGGAGGCTTTTAGTGCATCGATATTAGCGGTGATGGATGCGATTTCAGCAGCAGCGGCTTCCTTTGCAGACTGCTTTTCAGCAATCTGTGTAGCAAAGTCAACGGTTGCTTTTACGGTCTTGGTCTTGTTCTTGCTTCCTTTGGGACGGGGCATAGGGGACACCTCCAATGTTTTTTGATGGCTTCAGTATAACACTCGTTTTTTATGTTCGCAAGAGGTGCAGTTTGTAGAATAAAAATATATTTTGATTGAAACAATAAAGCAATTTGGAAATACGAATATTTGAGCCGTCCTTACAGCCAGAAAGCTTCTCTTAGCTCCTCAATCTCATCATACGGAAAACATTCGGCAGTGCCTTCGATCTCTTCCAGATACTTCACGATTTGCTTTGCAAGTTCGATGCCCTGATGGCTGTGCCGCACACCGCCATCTTCTTTCTGCACAGTGTCCTCTAGGTTTCTTGCTGCCCACACTTGATCGTAGATTTCCAGCTGCGAGATAACTTTTCCGACACCGGAACAATAGGTGGATTCATTCCTCTCGGTTGAATAGCCGAGTGTGCTATGCAGCGAATATAGCTGCCACATAATGATGTCGGCATTCAGATCCATCGGCACATAGATTCGCACATTGTCGTCCGGGAGGATTCCGCCGTTTGACTTTGTCCTTCCGGTGAGGGCTTTGTCCATATCCTGTTTTGTTTCGTAGGGTGCTTTTCCAGCCAATGACAGCTCATCGACATAGAGCACGTCTGTCGGGATGGGATGGATATTTAATTTGTGGTGCATATAGAATATGCTCCTTGGATTCATTGGCTTTCTGCCTTATCGGTCTCTAACATTGCGAATCGAAATCGAAGTCAGTAAAGGACTTAACACAGATCTTGTCACCTTTTGTTCTGGGCGTAGAATGATGTTCCCATATAATCTATGGCGCTGCCTAATCTTCGATTGCATGATCAGAGAACATTTCCCATATATCCTTCTCCATTTCAGGCAGATATCTTACTGGTTGAATAAGTCCTTTGCAGTTTTCATCATAGCCGGGTTTCAGTGCTTCAACTCCCTCGCTGTCAAGACATCGAAAACAAAGCGACCGCTTGTAATAAGTAATCAATTTGGAAGCATCTAAATCGTCTGAACGATCAGCCGCAAAAACATATAAGTACTCGCAGCCAACCATCTTTGCGATATCAAGAATTAACGGAACAATTTTGCACCAGAACAATCCAAATCCTAATGGAAATCCTGTGATGCCCCTTGTATCAAACGAATCACATCTGCATAAATGCTTGAGTTCAATGGCGGAATAGCATTCTTCTACCCGAAGTATACTTTGGGTCTCCTGTAGGGCCTCTCTCTCCCTTATTAGACTGACGCGATGTTCTGCAATGTTCATCATTGTCTTGATTTGCTCTTCATTAAAAACCATTTTTGCTTGTTCGAGCATTTGATAGTATTGATTGTCATTGTGATTCAAGCGCAAGTCTATCAACTGATTTGTTAGAGATTTCTGAGCATCCTCTAGTTTTTTGTATGCATCATCTGAACTATAAGTGGTAAACAATGTTCCGCATTTAAGAGAGAAGTACAGAACTATTCGCCTTGTGCCGCGTTCGCGTATAATATAAACGCGAGTAATTCCATCCAAATCCTCTTTCCAGGCATCTGTTTTCAAGTAGTTCTCAAGAGTATTGTTTCTAAGTCGACATGAAAAGTCTTGTATATCCTCTTTATTCTGTGAATTGGATGTAAGAACCTCGCAGTCAAAGTTTCTATAGTAACTCTTAACTTCATCGATTGTCACTTGAAATCTCCCTATGATTCTTTATCCTTGATTGCACTTCGGGCAAGTGATTCCCTCATTGCATCCAGCTGGATTGCTTGCAATGATAGCTGTCTCTCGCCATTTTCTGAAGAGTCAAGACCCGTACGCGCCAACTTCCACGAAATCTCTTCATGTGATAGCATACTTAAACTCCACGAAGAAACTCTACCATAACGTTCAAGCACGCTATCAATCAGTGATATGGTGCGATCTGAAACAGACTCTGAGATGTCATCGAATGGTTTTTGTTTCATGTATTCGTGTCGTACGCTAGTCAAAACGGGACCATATTTCCATCCATAGAAATCCTCATCAAAGAGTTCGCATCTCCCCGCAATGAACGACTCTCGTTGGGTAAAATACATCAACTTATGCATTTTCATTTCGTCCATTGTTGTTCCAAATTTCTTCTCATACATGAGGTACAACGCTTTAGCGACTGCTAATGCTTTCTCCATCTGATTTTCACCTCATTTAATAGTGCTATTATAAGTGTGCTCATAACAGTTCTCACAGTAATCCCTGCTACGAAAACAAAGTAACGGCCGAACTTTGACAAAACCGTTTCAACGTTTTATAAAAAGTATCACGCAATAAACAAACAACAGACAGAATCTGTCGAAAAAATACTTTATATGCTTTTGCCGGATAATTATCCGTTGCCTGCTGCTCACCACGGAGAGGTAGCATATTTGAGCAGCACAGCCATGCTGACGCATGGCCGATAAGTTTTAGCTCCGTCTGATCAATGATTGTTCAATCAACCGGATCCGAATCATATCAATTATCGTGCAAACGAAATAAATTACCATTACTGAAACAATGGCATGAATCATAACGTTGCCTTCTTGATATGCACCAACATTATTGCAAACATCCACCCATAACCAGCGTCTCATTGTATCACTATTTGCATGAATCAATAAGACTCCGAAAGTAGAGGCTGCAATTGTGTTGATTACTTTACTATACCCCATCTTCAGGTTCTTAAAGAAAAGGAATGCACTAACACCAGTTGCCAATGCCAGCACCTTATTGGAATCCGCTACGAGGAAATAGCAAATGCCAACCCCTTTCCCAATAATGCGACTAAGTGCTGCCAGTACCGCCACACTTGCCCATGAGAGCAGCAAAGATACTCCTGCTATTGAGCCGGTAGCTTTTACGTCGCTAAACCATTCTTTGGGATACAGACGAATATACGATGCTATCACATAGAGGATGCTGAACCATGTGATATAATTAAACACCACATTCGCTTTTGCAAAGGAAGGCAGGAATACATAAACGCCTATGCACCATGCCATCAGCAAGAGGTGTTCCTTCTCTGTCAGTGCATGAATCAACTTGTTTAGGAACGGAATCAACAGATAGAATAGCAGAAAGCAACCTGTAAAGTTAGATTCCACCGTAAAAAATGGGAACATCGTTTTCAGGAATTCTTTGACAGAAAATGTCTCATAGCCAGTGAAAAAGAATATGCACCATAAAACGATATTATAGAAATACACTTCACCCAGTAGCTTGATAAACTTCTCCTTTGTGATATTCGAGGTGCACATAAAGTATCCCGTGATCAATACAAAACAATTGATTCCAGTTTTGCCGCCCCAGCCAAACAATAACAGAAAATAATCCTGAAGATGCAGGCTTTTCTGAGCATCAATACAGTTTATCAAACCGGAATTCACAACATAGTGATGCGCCACAATTATCAACATCGAGAGGATTCGGAAAAGTTCAATATTAGAGCTTCTTACCCCCCCCCTGAATTTATCAATCTTTACCTCAGCTGCGTCCATTTCTAAACCTCTCAACCAAAAGTCTTTCTTGTCAGTCTTTCTGTCCCAGAATAACATCACAGATTCTATCCACATCGTCCAGAGACAAATCCGCGTACAAAGGCAGTGTCAGCACACGCAATGCCAAATGCTGCGCAACAGGCGTTTTTTCAGTACCGGCTGTCGGATAATTCCGATAGCACTCAAAACTGTTGGTCAGCGGATAGAAGTATTTTCTAGCCGTAATGCCCTGCTCCTGCAGCATCTCATAGATTTCATTACGGGTGTACTTATACCCATCAAACACGACTGGGAAATATGCATAGTTACTCTCTACATTTTCCTGAATTGCACTAAGCTTGATACCTTCCACGCCGGAAAGGCGCTCGCGGTAACGCTCCACGACCTTCTTGCGCTTTGCAATTTCCTCGTCCAGATGCCGCAGATTGCAGATGCCCATAGCTGCCTGAAATTCGTTCATCTTGGCATTGCCACCGACAAAGCAAACCGACTCAGGACCATGGATACCAAAATTTTTCTGGTCGTTCAACAGCTGCACCCAACTATCATCTTTAAAGCAAACTGCACCGCCCTCAATGGTATTAAACACTTTGGTTGCATGGAAGCTGAACATGGATGCGTCGCCAAAGCAAGCGGTGGACACGCCCTTATACTTCACGGCAAAGGCATGAGCTGCATCATAGATCACCTTCAGGCCGTATTTCTTTGCAATTGTTTCAATAGCTTCCACATTACAAATATTGCCATATACATGTACTGGAACGATTGCTACTGTACGGTCAGTGATAAGACTTTCGATTTTCGTCACATCCATGGTATAGTCTCTATCGTTTACATCACAGAACACCGGAATAAGCCCATTGCGAACAATCGCGTGGGTGGTAGAAGCGAAGGTAAACGGCGTGGTAATCACCTCGCCGCCCTCCGGCAGATTCAGGGCAGCAATAGCATTTTCCAGAGCAAGATGACCGTTGGTATAGAGAATCACATGGGACACTCCTAGATATTCCTCCAGCTCTGCTTGCAATTGCTTATGTTTTTCGCCCATGTTGGTCAGCCAGTGACTTTCCCAAATAGGACTGATTTCTTCTATATACTCATTTAAAGTAGGCATAGAAGAGCGTGTCACCAAAATATTGTTGTTCATTTTTTATCGCCATCCTTTTTGAGCTTTATAAGTTGTTCTGCATTTTGCAAGAACGCCAGTTGTTGTACTTGCGTATCGAAGTTCATACGAATCATAGCCACTGCATCTGTTGCATCTTTTTTATGCCTTATTTTTTCTCCAAGCTGTTTACATTCGATGACTTTGTAAACCATTGATCGGATAGACTCATCAATTTCAATACCTTTGTAAATAGTATCTTTCGAGGAAAAAACAATGTAGTTTGTAATATATTTCTTAGGCTTAGTAAACTCATCTGCTATGACCCGCTCGAAATACTCGTCATTTCCAACAGCAGTTGTTACCAACAATTTGTACATGTCTATTCCGCAGTACTCCTTAATTAACTGCGGGATATCATTTCCACCTTGTCTGGTATTGATTTCTATCACAAAAAAGTCATCTGCATCCGTAAAATAACCCTCAATATTATAGGCACCATGAACAATACCACTTTCTTGAATCAGCTTTTCAAGGGCTGATTTTATAGTTTGAATATGCTGCTCACTTTCATAAATTGGCCACATTTCCCCAGTTGGAACCATCGGTGCTGTTTCAGTTCGAATGCATGTTGCCAAACCATCCCAGATAATTTTTCCGTGATGAACGAAAATATCACCACCCACATTATAGAGTGAAGGCATTTTTATATATTCTTCAACTGTCACCTTCCCATTTCTAGAGAAGTTCCTACATTCTTCAAAAATCGGAATAATTTCCTTTAAATTATTTTGAAAAACAACTGTTATACCGCGGCTTCCTGAGTTTTCGCTAGGTTTTACTATAATGGGAAATTGCAGCTTCCTTAATAACTCGCTAAGTTGTTTTTCGTTTTCAATTTCGCTGGATTCCGGAAAAAACACACCGCATTTTCTTTGCAGCTCTCTAAATTTGTATTTGGAATCAAGGATATCTACTGCAATCGGAGAATTTCCAACAAGACCGAGCTGTTCTGCAACAACCGCCACATTATGCATAGCAGGTTCCGAGTTAGATATCACACCATCTACTTTTTCGAGTTTTGCGACTTCTAACACTGCTTCCAAGTCAAGCGTGCTCACTTGATAGTGCTTATCCGCAATCGGAATTCCCGGATTTGTAGTTGTCCAATCGCATAGAACAACATACAATCCTGCTTCTTTTGCAGCTCTAATCAAAGGAACCTGTGCAGTTGCTCCACCTAAAACAAGTAGTTTTTTCATAACAACCCCCGAATTTCATCTATGATAGTTTCCATATTTCTAACACTATATCTTTGGTCTACAGGAATAGGCAGAATATCTGTAGCATAATGATATTCCAGACTATCGACCTGACATTCTTGCAGAACATTCGGCCACAATGTCGGAATATATATTTTCTTCTCCTGTAGTTTCTTGCGGATTTCCGCACCGCCTTTTATCAACAACGGATACATATACGGACCATCTGGCAGGCAAAGTTTCAATTGATTAATCGACCTTAGGTGCTTCTGCAGATAGCTAAAATTACGTTCTCGGTCTTTTTTTATTTGCTCATAGTCAATTCCACGTAAGAGATTCTGGGTCACCACCGACATTCTTCTGAGTGGGAGTTCATCAATTCGCTGTTCATTCTCCCGGTATGCCGAATAGAACTCATTCGCTGAGCGCTCTAATCGTCCTGCTAAGAAGGTGAGCCTGTCATAAGATTCATCTCTTTGCAATATTTTAGAAAGAGTGCAATCTGTATATAGGTATCCTCCATCTGGCACTCCAAAGAATTTTCGACAAGTATAGATCGTGTCCAATCCATCAATCGGCTTCGTATAGAATGCCTGCACATTATCAACAATAATATTTTTGTATATTTGACCCCAATGCCTTATTTCTTCTACACTATACTGTCCATAATAATTGATTAAATAAAGCCAATCGCCTTCTAAGCTTTGTGGCAAAACAGGTCTAAGCTGTTTATCAATCGAATAGTAAAGTATTTCTACGTTTTCTTCTTTACAGGTATCGGATATCGCAGAGCATAACAGCTTAGGAAGCCAAATTCTCTTGATTATCCTTCCTCGAATTAAATAGCGCAGACCATTTCTTCCGCTGTTTAGTGCTATTCCATGTTCATGGAATTCTGAACCGTGGTTCAATTCCAATTCCAGAAATCCGCCAATTTCTTTCATTCCGTTCACCGCACGTTACTTCAATTTCACCTTAACATATCTGCTTTGATTTCCGAGAACTTCCTCAATCCGCTCCTGACTCTCAAACTTGAGCACCAACGTACCAATTGCTTCGTTTGCGGCTTCAAAGCCACCAACAGGTGTACCTTCTTCAATCCAAAGGTCGCGTTCCACGACGTTTGCTGCAATCTCATCAGAAATCCAGAGTTCCTTGAACACACCCGGTTCATCGCTATGAAGAATGATCTCTGCCCAGCAGCCGTCATACGGTTTCTGTTTAATCTCGTCCACCGGAAGACCAACTGAATACTTGACCATATTGGTAATCATGTCTACGCCAGTTGCATAACGAAGGCACTCCGCCAACCGATTGCCGCCACCGCGCGGAGACAGCTCCATAATATATGCCTTGCCGTCAGTTCCCTCACGGGTTTCAATATTGTAGACAGCAGTTCGCATCTTCAAAAGTTTCAGCAGACGTTGAATCTCTTTTTTCAGTTCTTCCTGATGTTCTGCTGTCATAGAGGACGGCCAGCTATAAGCCGCCGGGGTGTACGGATTCTTCGCCTCCCGATCAAATCGCTGGCAGTCAAAAGAGACAAATTTCAGTTCACCATCAATGGAGAAGCTATCCGTATCGGACGAATATCCGTGCTGCGTGATAAAGTCCTCAATAATAAACTCATCCGAATGAGAGTAGGAAAGTGCATACTGAATACTCGTTTTTAAATCTTTCGGGTCATCCACACGGGTAACGCCTTTACTGCCTGCAGAATCAGTCGGTTTTACAATAACCGGCCAGTGGAACATCTCAATATCCTTGAGGGCATCATCTACATTTTTGTAGCCCTTAGCAGTCGGAACCGTAAATCCGTTTTTCGTCAAAAATTCACGGAACTTTCCTTTATTCTGCAGAACACATACCGATTCATAAGGACCAACATTGGGCAACCCCATCTGCTCAGCAACATAAGCAGCCGTCACGACACCCGGATCACAAGCAAAAGACATAATACCGTCAATATTATGTTCCCGAGCTGCTTCAAGAGTCTTTTCTTTATCGATAATACTTACATTGACATATTCGTCCGAGAATTTATGTGCAATATTGTCCGGAAGGTAGTCGGCAGTAATTGTATAGATTCCCAATTCTTTAGCCGCTCGAATCACCGGAAGTGCGTAGCGCGAACCACCTAATATCATTAGTTTTTTCATTTTTATCGCCTTCACTTTCTTGCAATTTTTTTCAAGACCGGGCGAATCATGCCCATCAGATATTCATAAGATTCTAGATGCAATGTAGCCGATGTCCCAACGTAAATTGCCGCACCCATCGGGATTTGAATCAGCAGAGTCACAGTACTTGATAGGTGAAGCAAGCCAACGAGATTCACGCAACATCCCATAAAAATCGCTAAAACAATGCCCGGTAGGATATCCTTCAACTGGTCCAGATATCGATAATTTAAAAGCTTACGATTGGGCCATGAGTTGATAATCTGACTTAAAACACTGCTGACAAGCAAGCTATACGCCATTGCCATTACGCCAAACCACATAGTAGAAAGCAGCAACGCAATACCAACAATTTTCTTAGCAATTTCGAGTTTCAAAAACAAATCGCTACGTCCCATCGCCTTTATTGCATTCAGGTTTGCTGTGTGAATCGGATAGAACATATAAGTGATGCAGAAAACGCGCAAAAACGGAACACAGGGCAGCCACTTATCTGTCAAGACAAGGCGAACAATCGGCTCTGCACAGAACGCTAATCCCATCATTAAAGGCGCCATAATATATGTACTTGTTTTGATTGCTCGACGAGTCATCGCCTTTACTCGACTAGCGTTATCCTGTTCGCTAGCCATCGTTGGCAGAAGAACACTATCAATTGATGCGTTAATATTGCTTGCGATTACAGTTGGAAACTTATCGCCTTGGTTGTAGTATGCCAAATCCGCAGACGAATACAACTTACCTATAATCAGGCTACGAATATTGCCATAGACCGTATCTAAAAGTGCTGAAGCCAACATTTTCCATCCAAAGGAAAGCAATGCTTTTAATCTCTCCCACGAGAACATTTTCTTGGGACGCCACTTTACCGTCAGCCACAAAATCAAAGTGTCAATAGCTGTATTGGACAACTGCTGTGCCACGATAGCCCATACGCCAAAACCTGCATAAGCCAATCCGATACCAAAGAATGCCGAGAAAACAGTTCCTCCCAAAGTTGCATAGAAGAAACGCTTAAATAGCATGTTCCGCGACACATAGGATTGCTGGATGCCTTTTACACCAGAAATCACAATAGTTAAACTGATGACACGGATGATTGGAGTCAGGGATAAATCATCGTAGAAGTTTGCAATGATTGGAGCCGCCATAAACATGATGGCGTACAAAACCAGACAAACCACAAAATTAAAGTAGAACACTGACGAGAAATCTAAGTCATCAGCATCTTTTTTCTGAATTAACGCAGTCCCAAGACCACTATCAACAAACACCTGCATAATAGTGGTAAAGATTGTAATGAGGGCAATCTGACCATAATCTTCTGGCGCAAGAATGCGAGCGAGAACAATAGATACTATGAAAGTTACAATTTGTGCGCCGCATCGCTCTGCAAAACGCCAGAAAAAGTTTTTTATTACTTTATTATTTTCCATTACTCAGTTTTCTTCCGAAATTCTTTATAGTACGCAGTATCAAAAGACACTTTTCTTTACTTGGGAATTTTTTTAGTCTGTTGTATAGCGGTTCGGAGAACAATGCCTTGATCTTTCCATTTCTCGATGCTATGTAGCATTTCCTTTCAAGAATAGTCCTGTTGATTACTTCATGATATTGAAATTGTGTTTCTTGGTCTAAGACCTCCAACATCTTTATGATTTTCTCTGAAACATCGTCGAGCGCTTTTGGATTATTTTGCATTCTGCTTGTCCATGAGCCCTCGGCCATAACCCTATAAACACTCATGCATTCATCAATGTAAAGCAATCCACCTCTTAAAGAAATATTGATTTGCGTCACATAATCCAATGAAAGCACTTGACTGAACATATGATTAGAATGTAATATTTCTGTTCGAAACATGATGGAATTCGTTCCTAAAAATTCGCCACCACCTTCTATTACATTTTCAATTTGTATAATTCCAGTTTTGTTAGATGGTCGAATATATCCTACTATCGTGTTATCGCCTGCGCTCCGCTTTTGCACAGCATGAGCACATCCATCGATTTCTGGATTTTCTTCCATCAGATCATATTGCTTTTGTAATTTGAATTCATCAGTCCAATAGTCATCACCTTCGCAAAGAGCGATATATTTTCCTCTTACTTGAGGATATAGGTATGTCTTGGAAATGTTTACTCCCTTTGAATACTGATTTTCGACTTGATAAATTGGTTTGATAATATGAGGATATTTTTTTTCATACTCGCAAATAATCTTTGCTGTATCATCTGTTGATGCATCATCATGAATTAGCACTTCATACTCGAAATCTGTTTTCTGTCTTACAAACCCCTCTAAAGCATCTCGTATATATTTTTCGTGGTTATATGCTGCACACACAACGGATACTTTTATATTATTCATTTTTTGCCTTTCTAATATTTTTTGTGAATCGTATAATATGAATATACAATTACCAAATAAAATTGAAGATGAGCTTCGTTATATGAGACCATAGTCAAATCGACAAACATAAGAACTGTAAATAAAACGCGCATCATTAAATCTATAGAATTTTTGTTTCGTTTTACGACGTTCATCATACTAATGATGCACATATGCGGCAGATAATACGTAATAAAACCAATGATTCCAACGTCAGCTAATAACTCCAAGTAATTACATTCAGCCCAACTAAATTGGTATGAATTATAATATTTAAAACTATCTATTCCAACACCGATAATCGGATGCTCTATAAAAACCTTGGTTGCATCTTTCAAAAAAATCAATCTAGAAATAGTTGATAGATCATTTGTGTCAGCTGAACTGTGCTTTCCAAAGAATGAAAAAAAGCTCTCCAATCTGTATCCAATTGCTCCGTACAAAACAGGGATATTAAAAACTAAATAAAATATTACCATTGTGCCAATTAAATACAAAAAAATATTTTTTAATAGTTTTACTGGATTTGCTGCGCTCAAAACTAAAACTGTAAAATAGGCAATCAACAAGATAAAAATTTGTTTTTTTGATCCAGACATTAATGAAAGCAATGTGAATAACACTATGAATAGCTTTTTCCACTTTTTGTTTACTACAGTACAATTGATATCCGCAATAATAATTGAGGATACAATTCCTAACACATACGTTATTCCTGTGTTTCCATATGAATTATCTGGATCATGAGCCAAATATAACCCAACTCGCGAATTTCCCCATGCATCTGGAGGAATTACAATTATCATACGCACGCATAGAACAATTGATCCTAATACAAGAAATTTCAGCGTTTTTATTAAATTTTCTTCATTATTAATATACAATAAAACGCATAAACAAATTATAAGCCTAAATGCCATGCTTATACATAAATATACTATTGTATGGTTGGGTGACCACAATGATGAAAAGAGACATAAAACAATAAATAAGACTTTTAATATCGAAAATTCGACCACCTCATTCCCGATACCTCTAGCCATTAATTTATTTGATAGCAACCATGTAAACACAATAACGGATAACAATATAACTGATGAAGCGTAATCTCTAAATGCCAAAAGCACAACAACAAATATTCCCATGAGAATATCTGTCGCACTTTGTTTTTTTATCTTAATTGTTGTCATCTTGTTCTGCCATAACCTCTAAGTATATATTGTATAGTTTCATTACATTATTTGCTATGTTAAATTTGGTTTCAATTGTTTCGAATGCATGCTCTGCCATTATTTGTTTTTCACATGGCCAATTTAACACTGTTTCTAGTGCTTCTTTAATGGCATCGGCAGTGCTATCGCTTATATATATTCCGTTTTTACCATCACGAATAATTTGAGGTATTCCGCCTACTTTTGTACAAACTGGAACGTTTTTATATGCCATGGCCTCCAAAAGAGACATTGGCATTGCTTCAAATTTTGATGGAAGAACAAATATCGAATTCTCTCTCAGCTGTTTTTCTCTTTCATTTTGAGCAACCCATCCGATTAAATTTACGTTTCCTTCTAATTCATAGTTTCTGATATATTTTAAGACTTCATCTTCTTCACCACTGCCGCAAATATTTAATACAAGATTGGGGTATTTATTTATAAGTTGTTTGACCGCGCTTAGTAATTCATAGATTCCTTTATCCCTGCATATTCTTCCCAGAAAAAGAATGTTGTTATTCTTATACTCTTTATGGAAAGGCTGAGGAATCTCAACTCCGTTATAAAGAACTTCTATTTTTTGAGGTGCAACAATTTTTGAAAAGTATTTTTCCCATTCTTGCGATAAGACGATTATCTTGTCTGCCCGATTAAGTCCTTTTTGGATTTTCATCATATTTGCATGATTTTGCGAGTCATAAAAATCAGCAAAGCCACCTCCATGTACATGAACAACTACCTTTTTATTTGATTTCTTTGCTTTTTTTATATATAAAAGTTTTCTAAATGTGCTTCGCCCGGAAGCCATATGAATATGCACTAAATCATAATTCTTCAGAACTCTGCAGAAATCAATGTATCCATGAATTTCTTTTATTGCCTTTTCGATTTTTGATTTATCATTGATTGACTCACAATAGCCTAGATTAACAAGCGTTGATAATCCGTAGTTAAAATAGTTATCAACGACTGTTGTCATTCCTCCTTTAACATTTCGTGCAGGGCCAACCATTAAAACATTCATTTTCTTCATCCCATCATCTATAATATTATGTTTTGTGGCATCACGCTCTGTTTTCATAAAAACGTTTCCAACATTCATCCTGTGTAAGCCCTTGTGGATTTTTTTCGCTTTCCAATCTTCTTTGATTGGTTAAATCTGCTGTTGTTCCAATTCTTCGTGCCGGTATCCCACCCCATATTTCACCCGATGGTATATCTTTTGTGACGAGTGCGTCAGCCGCTACTATTGAGTTTTCGCCAATTCTAATATTTGGCATAATCATTGCTCCGATGCCAATAAATACGTTGTCCATTATTTCAATACACCCCATATGCGGAATATACGGATATTTGTCCCTATAACAAAGCATATGTCTAATAGCATCATGAGTTACAAAAGTCACATCCGCCGCGATCGAAACATTATTATGTATTGATAATAGTTCAGGGTCCATAGGAAATTTTCTACTTTGAAAAAGCAAATTTTCGCCACATTGTTTTAAAAGTTTGTGCTTTTTCAAATAGTTTCCTCGTGTATTCCCATCAATAATCAGCACAAAACGAATTTTATGAAAAAGTAATTTAATTCGATTCCAATCCATAATTAGCACCTTATATTCTTCTGTCAATGTCATTCCAATATGGAATTTTTAATTTCTTTCCGAACATTAAATCTGTTTCGTATGTTATATCTGCATCAAATCCGGAGTTCGGCGACAACGTAATTTCTCCGAAATAAATTTGACCGTTGATATTGTACAAATCAATTCGTGCAAAAACAAAGTCAACGGATAAAGATTTTGCTATTTCCAGCATCTTTTCAAAATTCTTTGGCATTGGAATGTTAGGGTCAGGCAACTCGTCATCGCCTTTATTTAACGGAATGAAATTCCACTCTTGGTCATAATATAAATAAGACGCTTTGTGCGAATTCTTACTGAATCGATCTTTGCAGACCAATATAACATCTGGTACGCCATTAAAGCAGTAAATCTTATAGTCCATCGGAACTTTCCCATCATCGGAAATAAATTTTTCGCAGAGAATCATCGGTTTAATGTTCCGATATTGGTATTCGCGACCTATATAAAAGAAATTGCTTTTTAGCGATTTTTCAATTTTATCTTTCGCTTTTGCATGATCAAGTTTATCTTTATCCGTACAGACCACAAGGCCGCCAGAATCATGGTTGCATTTTAAGACAAATTGCTTTGGAAGCAAAGAAAAATCAATATCTTCATAATTCTTCCAACTACCCAATAGCGGGATTAAATATTCTTCTCCTATTTTTTCTTTCACATAATCTCGTACCAGTAGCTTATCGGACACTATTGATTGCAACGGAAATCTATAATTAAACTTCAGCCATTGGAGCTTTTCGTTCAAAGTTGTTGGATTATCCGTATCTAGCTTTCTTCCAACTCTTAACCGATAATAGAGTTTGATATAGCTTTTATCCGGTAGAAACCTTAGACTTTTTTTCATAAAAGTCATGACCTTATCTCTGTTCATAAGCAATTTCCTTTTATATAATCTTCTATACTCGTAATAATGTTTATCGTATTAGATTTATAGCTGTTGTACTTTGTCCATCGAACTGTATCTAGTGCAATTTCCAATTTGTTGGTGTCGTAACAAGGACATATCAAATTCAATTCATCGAACTGCTTTATCAGCTGGA
>OIZI01000464.1_pt1 | contig 21000 bp, 15 predicted proteins | sample 1588441 | NCBI WGS metagenome assembly OIZI01 (sample SAMN03283284) | human gut metagenome | biome: human-associated habitat; material: feces | host: Homo sapiens | place: Peru | collected 2012 | reverse complement strand
TCAAATTCCTAACGGAATTTCATCGCATCTTCTTCGGGACAACTTGTATATCATTTCCTTTGTTTTTCCCCCAGTATTTATCCATTGACCCCTATTTTTGTACCGATTTTTTGTATTCGGTTGGTGTCATGCCGGTGTGGGCTTTGAAGTGTTTGTAGAAATTGCTCTTGTCGGAAATGCCCACTTTCAGGTGGAGTGATGCCACGGCGGCATCCTCTTCGCTCAACAGCCTTTGCGCCTCTTTGATGCGAAGTTCTGTGCGCCAAGTGCGGAAAGTGGTGTGCAGTTCATTGGTGAAATACCATGCGAAGAAAAAGCGGTCGAGGCCCAAATCGGCGGCAATGTCGTCGATGGTTTGATCGTTGAGCACATATCGGCGGTGCGCCACCCATTCGTCGAGCGCGCGTTTCATCGCTTCGGTTTTCTCGTGTATGGCGTGTGGGGTTGGCTTCGGTGCCGCGGCTGGCTCGGAGGGCTGTGTGTCGCTCTTTTCTTCGTCAGTCATCACTTTCAGGATAAAGTTTGCCGTGATGCGATAGTTCACGATATGCACACCCATATACACATAATATAGCGTGTAGAAAACGGTGAAATAGCACATTTCCACATCACCGATGGGGAAAACCACAATCAGCAGCGCCATCACGCCCACCACAAGGGCGGAGATAAAGCACCATTTTATCCAGCGCAGTCGGCTGGAGAGGTCCTCGTCGTAGTTGCTTTCCAAGCACTGCTTGCTTTCGGTGTAGGTATGGAAGAATTTCCATGAGAAAACCACCAATTCCGCAATGTAGAGCGCCGTGGAGATATTCACCGCCGCGGCAAACTCCCATTCACCTACGCTGTGCCCCGCCACGATTAGCGCAGCGGCGCAGCCAATCGCCAGGCAATTGTAAAGCCCCCATCGTATCGACACCTTTTGCGGATTGATGAACGTGATGCACATGGCGGTGAACAGCAGCGCCTGCACCATGCCCACAATCAGCACAGCCGCCTTGAGAATGTCGGTTTCCACCTCATGGGGATGGAGCGCGCTCATGATGTTGGACACGCCCAGAGCGGTGTAGGCACCCACCATCAGCCAGCGCATACGGTTGAAGGGAGTCCATCTGCTGTCGGCACACGGCACCTGTAGTTTTGCCAAAAACACAGCCACCACAAATGTCACTAACGCCGACACAAAATCGACATAGGTGAAATAATTATTTAAAAGTAAAATACCGCCCATATAATCTGTTCGCCCCACAAATATATGAAAAAAATCCCAAATGTTTGCCCCCACGTGCCATCCCATAGTGATTTTTTTCAAACACCTCTTATCCCGAACTCGTGTTAAAAAATCCTCATACGGCCTAATGACCGATTTGGGTTAATACATTTCGCTCGAGTAAGCAATATGGCGGTTACATATCGTCGGTGCAGTGGGGGAGGTAGGCGGATTGGAGGGCTTTGTATTTTTTGCTTTCTTTTTTCTTGCCGAGTTTTGAGTAAAGGTGTGCTATGTAGCCGTAGTAGTCGGCTTTTAAGTCGGGAGAAATGCCTTCATCGTCGAGCATTTTTTGGTTTGCTTTTAGGATTTTGATTGCCTTTTTAGGATAGTCTGACCCATGGCCTGCGATGACGGCTTGCATAAGGGTTGCAAGGCATTTTGTGCGCATAAACTGTGGGGCGGTTTCGTGCGTAAGCCTCTCTTGCAGGCTTTGGAGGTGTTGGGTAGCGGTTTCGATTTGGTTTGCTTGCGCAAGTAAAGAGCAGTGGACCAGGTCGAGGAGTGGCGCATTGTGGGAGGCGTTTTCCCCATTGCCGATTGCGAGGGCTTTTTGTGCCAGCGCTATGCTTGTGTTGAGCACGGTGGTGTCGTGTGGCGTGAACGACGACACATCTTGCCATTCCCAATTCTCGTTTATGGGCATAATTTTTGTTGAAATTCCGTCGATGATGTCGATTGCGCACTCTACTGGGTGACCGCTGTTTTCAATCAGCCACTCGGCTATCTGCACTTCTTCCGGGTGGTCGATGACCGTGTTGCGGCACGAATGGTGTAGGTCGCTGATTGCGTCTTCAAGTCCAGTGGGGTCGAGTTCTTTGGCTCGAGCGAGGTATTTGTTGGCGAGGTTGAACTGCTTGGTGTGAATGGCGCAGTTGCTTAGGTGTACCAACATTGTAGGCACTGTGTCGGCAAACGTTTTGAGCAGCGGCTTGCTGTAATAGTCCAACGCTGTTTGGTATTGTCCGTCAAGCGTCAGTGCTTCGCCCAGCATGTAAAAAAGATGCGCAGTCACCTGATTGTCGTATGCGCTGTGGTTGTTAATCGCAGAGTCGACGGCCTCGGTTAATTGTGCTGTTGCGTTGTCGGTGTATGAGAGTTGTGTGATCTTCACAAGTGGGGTGAGTTCAGGCGCATAGGTGTTGGCGAGTTGCAGATGTGAGTTGTAAAACTCCTTTTGCTTTAATTGTGGCACACTGTCCCATAAAGTGCCTTTGATGTAGGAAAGGAAGGCACTGTTGATGATGTCTTGCGACATGTAGGCCCATTGCCGTTGCAGAAAATCGCCTTGAGGTTTGATGGTCAGCAACGTTTCGGCTGTCACTTTCTTTGTGAGTTGGGCGCGACTGGTGTAAATGTGTGCCAATATCTCGTCATTTTCGCTGATGGCCTCGCAAGCCAATTTCAGAAAAGTGGCAGGGTCGTCGGATTGTAGAAGAAGGGCCTCCGTGTGCTTGTGGATACGTTCGTTGGTATCCAACTTGCCATTTTTCGCCTTTTTCGCCTTTTGTGCCTTTTTCGCCTTTTGTGCCTTTTGTGTCATTTGGTCAACGTGCTTTCGCGTTTTGCTGGTGTAAAGGCTTGTGTTAGGCACTTGGGTAGAAAGCGAGGAGCGCTGTGTTGCCTTCTGCGCTTTGTAGGCTTCGCTCATTATCGGTCCGACAAAGCGATAGTGATACCCGCGAGTTGCCGCTTTGGGGAGATTTAGGTGTGGTGCCTTGAATGCGGATTTCGCCCTTGACAGCCCTCGTGCTATACTCCCGATTTGTGCATCGGCGCACATGGCGCATAGAATGATTGCTAAAATTAGAAGAATCTTTTTCATTGTGCTGGTTGTTTTAATATATTTTAGATTGAAGGTATTTGTTTGATTATTTCAAGCATGAGCAGATAGGCCTCATTCATTTCTTTGAGGTCGGCATATTCGCGTGTGGAGTGCACTTCGTGTTGGCCGGTGAACAGGCACATGCCTCCTTTTAGCCCCTTAGCTGCGAACATTGCCGCAGTGGTGCCACCACGCTCATCGGTGAAAACCACCTTTTTGCCTATTTTCTTGGCGGCGTTTTCTACGAGTTTTTGCGCTTGTGGGTGAAGAGTGTATGCCACATTTTCATACTGCATCACATCTTGTAGCACTTCTGTTTTCACGTTTGGGAAGTCGCGTGCCACTCGTGCGAGTGCGTCGTTGATAATGTTGTTGAATTTTTCTCCCTCGGCTTTATCGAAATAGCGTACGCGTGTACGCACAATCACGTCGAATCCGCCACTCTTTTCAAAGCCCCATGGGTGGATGTAGCCTTGAAGCCCCTCGGTGTTTTCAGGGCGATACTCCACTGGTACGGAAGCGATAAACGTGGCAGCGGCGGCTGTGGCGTCGCCGAGTTTGTCGGCTTTCGCTTCGGCAGGGTGTGCGTCGTGTCCGATAAATTTGTGTGCAAGTCCGCGGGCCGTGAAATTTGATTTGGTGATAGCCTCTCCACCCTCGCCGTCGAGGTCGTAAATGATTTCAGGAGAGAATATGGTGGAGTCGATATTGTCGGCGGCACGTCCCACGTCCTCATTGGGGCAGAAAGCAAACATCACTTTGCCGTGTTTAATCTTCTTGTCGGAGAGGATTTTCTGTATCAGATGAACGGCGATGGTGCATCCGCATTTGTCGTCGGCTCCTAAAAGCGTAGTGCCGTCGGTGCGAACGATGGTCCTGCCATTCAGCGCGTCGATTATTGGAGTGATTGAACTGCCTGGTGCTTCAGGTGTGACATCAAGATGGCAACTGATACCTATGCTTGGGCATGGTGATTTCACATTCGATGGAATTGTGACATAGAGGTAATTGTGCTCAGAAAGCACACATTCTACATTTTTGGCGTTTTGCTCGCGAATAATCGACTCCACATCGCTTTTGAGAACAAGTGCCATTGTGCGTTGGCCTTGGGTGCAAATGCTGTCGTTGCTCGATTGGCTGCTGATAGAGGCATACTTTATGAAAGTGTCGAGCATACTTTTTTCGATAGGGGCACCTGTGGCTGTTTTAAGACCAAAAACTGTGATAACTAAAAGTAAAAAGCGTTTCATAATTTTTAATGGTGCTTGCGGGCTCACTTCGCAATGCTTTTAGGGTTTGTGTAAATGGGAAAAGCGTGAAAGCCACTACTGTTTGCTCGCATGGTGGGGAGCGTGAGTAAACGCCTTTCGGTGATTTTTTTGCTGTTAAGGATTGAGGGTGAGTGGCTTTTCCTTGCGCCACCACCTTTCGCAAATATACGATTTTTTTTTTGGCTTTCCCATATATTTTGAGAGGAAAAACACGATTATTTTCATAACTGCTGATTATTTCGTTTTTATGTGTAATAATTGGAGAGTAACGAAGGTAATCTGTTTTTTTTGTTTTTGTTTAAGTTCCCCCAGTATTTTTCCACTGAACCGAAATCACGGTGATTTCAAAAGATCGCAAAAAAAGGGGAGCGGCTTACCAAAAGCCGCTCCCCTCTGTTTTGTTGGGAGTGCGTGGAGCACTGTGGTGGATTATCTTACCACAATCTTGCGTGCTGCACTCTTGCCGTTGTTCATAATGTCTTTAACGATATATACGCCAGCGTCGGTTGGACGTTGAGTGCCGAGAGCTGCACCACTGATGGTGAAGTAGAGGCTCTTAACGATTGATGCGTCGGTGTTTACATCATTAATGCCAGAAGGCTGCTCAACGAAGAACTTGTAGGTCTTGGTGCGTTCGCCAAGGGTCTTGGTTGCCCAGCCCTCGCCGTCGGCCTTACCACTCAACAGGTTGCCGTAGATGGCGAAGTTGTCGCTTGCGGTCCATACGGTGCCGTCAGGGGTGCCGATAGTGACTACAGAGCGCACGTGCTCGTAGTCTTCGCCTTCAGCCACCACAGGAACAGCTGCGAACCAGTTGGCGAGTTCGTTTTGAGCTTGAGCCTTGAGAGTAGGATACATGCCAGGGAGAATCGAGAATGCTGTGTCGCTTTCAAGAGCCTTGCAGAGAGCGAGGTCGCGGGTGCTTACGCCCTTAGCCTTCGCATCTACGCTGGAGGCTTCGATGCCCTTGTTCACGTCGGTGTCGTAATACACGTTGGTGAGTGTCATGTCCTTGTCAGAAGCAGGAGAGATATTGCCCACGGTAGTAGCGTCTTCGCAAGCAATTTCGCCAGCGTTGTACACGTTCACGAGAGTGAAGTCGTCGAATACGCCACCAGCAATACCGCCAACGTAGCCCTTAGCGGAAATCTTACCCATGTTGTAGCTGTTGTACATCTGGCAGCGTCCGTAGCCCCAGAGACCACCAGCCACGCCATACTTGTTAGGCTTGGTTGTGGTAGAAGTTACATTACCGAGGTTGTAGCAACCGATGATAGTGCCAGCGCCAATGCCACCGAAACCGCCGAGGCCGTAGTCGCCGCCCTCTACGTTACCAGTGTTGTAGCAGTTGACAGCAGTACCGCTCATGCCACCTGCGAAACCAGCGGCAAACTTGCCACCAGTGGTCACGTGGCCAGCATTGTAGCAGTCTTCGTAGTAGCAACCCTCGTCGGTGTCACCAACCACGCCGCCTACATATTGACCTACGGCACTCACGTTACCAGTGTTGTAGCAGCGAACCATGCGTGCCACATAGCCATTGCGGCATCCTTGCTGACCAGCCACACCACCAACGTTGCTTGATGATGAACTTACCACATCGGCTGTGTTGTAGCAGTCGATGAGTTCTGAACCAGCAGCGAGCTGGCCAGCCACACCACCGATTGAACCCTTACCAGTGATAAGAGCGGTGTTGTAACAGCCAATCATCACCATTGGAGTGGTAGATAGTTTGCTACCACCCAAGATACCGCCAACATTGCTGCCAGAGGAAATGATTTCGCCTTCGTTGTGGCAATAGAGGATAGAGTCGCCACCGTTAGAAGAAGCCACGATACCAGCCAAAGAAGTGGCGCCGGTAATCACGCCCTTGTTCACGCAGTTACGAATCACACCGCTGTTGTAAACAGCGATACCTGACACGTAGTTCTTCTTGGCGTTGGTGCCAATGAGCGTGTCGTTCACGCAATTTTCCACCAATGCGTTCTTTTCTACATTGTAGGCGATACCAGCGATGTAGTTGCCCTTAGAATCCACGATACCGTAGTTCTTACAGTTCACTACCGAACCGCCAGTCTTCACATAGCCAGCGATACCAGCAGCACTGCTGCTTGTAGAGTAGATGTTGGCGTAGTTGTCGCAGTTGTAAACCTTACCGTAAACCTTGCCAGCGATACCAGCGTTTTCGCGATATGCTGAAATGGTGCCGCTCTTCAAAATCAGGTCGTGAACAGCGCCTTGTGGACCTACGTTGCCGAACAGGGCACGGCCGCTTTCAGTCTTTTCGAAAGAGCAGTTGATGTTGAGGAATTGCTTGCCATTGCCATCAAAGTCGGCATTGAAACTACCAGCGTCCACACCCACGCAATCGTAAGTGGTGGTGCCGAAGTCGATGTCGTTGAGCACCTTGAAGTAGCGGCCGTTGAATGGATAAGCCTCGGTGTTGGTGAACTTAGCCAACTTGAGCATATCATCCTTAGTCTTGATTTGGAATGGGTCGTCGGCTGTACCTTTACCCTCAAACACGTTAGGCATAGCGCGGAGCGCGATGCTCTTGGTGTAGTTGCCCACAGTAGCGGTCAGCACGTCTCGGAGCGAAGTGGTGTCGGCGGTGAGGGTAACCTTCAGTGCGCCATTGGCTGCGGTGAAGTTCTTGCCATCGGCGAGAGTCCATTGCAGGTCGTCGGCCTTGTAGAGTTGAGCGTCGGTATATACGTCGTCGGCATTCTGTCCGTCGGCGAATGTTACCACCATCTTACGGTTAGCGATGGCTGCTGGCTCGTTCTTGAACGCCTTGATTACAGGGTAGAGCCCTGCGGTCCAGTCGTAGCGGTCGGCATCGAAGCCTTCAAGAACCTTGCCACTGGTGAGCACGCTTGTGTTCACACCCTTTGCACTTGGCACGGTAGAACTTGCTGCGCCACCGTAGTAGCCGATTTGACCGTCGTAGTAGTTGTTGCTCACATCGTATGATGCGCCAGGAGCATTTGCTGTGATAGCGCCACGAGCAGCATTCTTGGTGTCGTAGCGTTCCACTGTACCGTAGTTGAGGTTGTTTTCCAATGTGCCCTTCATTGAGGCAGAAACGGTGATACCACCCACGATACGAGTGCCATACACAGCACCGGTGTTCACATTGCCGCGAATCACGCAACTTGATGCAGCGTTGCCCACGATACCTGCGATGTTGGTCTGTGCGTTAGCCTTGTGGCTTGCGTCGATGCTGTCGCCCACGATGAAACCATCGTTTTGGCAATATTGAACAATACCTGCTGATTGTGCCACGATACCGGCTGCGTAAGAGCTGCCGGCTACGATGCGACCAGCATTGTAGCAACTTTCCACAAGTGCGTCGGGCTGGTTGAGAGCCACCACGCCACCTGCGTAACTGGTAGAAGTGGCGCAAGATGCGTAGTTCTTACAGTTGATTACGCGACCATAGTTCACGGCTGCAATACCAGAAGCGTAGTTGTAAGCCTTGAATGAGCAGTCGCCAGCCATGGTGAGGTTCTTCACTGTACCGTTTTCGCCTACGAAGCCGATAAACGCTACTGCCAAAAGCGATTTCTTGCTGTCGGCCTTGCCGTCGTCGCCGTAAACCACACCGTCGATTTTGAGGTTGTGGATTGCGAAGCCGCCGCCGTCGTAAGTGGCGTTGAGTTGGCGTGCGCTGTTGCCGCCCATGCCAATGCCGCCGAAGCCGGTTGCGTCGATGTCGTTCACTTGCTTGAAGAAGTCGCCCTTGAAGGTTTGACCATATTCAGAAATACCCTTGTTGAGCGACTCAAGGTCGGCTTTAGTCTTAATCAAATATGGGTCGGCCTCTGTACCCGAACCGCTGAAGAGCGATGGGTTGACGGTAGCGAGAGCATACATCTTAAATTGACTCTTATCCACAGAAGAGAGTGCCACAAGCACTTCATTTGAATAAGTGTTCTTTACTGTCACGGTGTTGCCATCAATCTTCAGACCGGTGGTTTCGTTGGAGAAAGCCTTGCCGTCGTAAAGTTTCCAAACGATGTTGTTCTTGTCAGAGAGAGTGAAAGTGTTGCGCACCTTCGACACGTTGTCGTTCTCGTGGAAGAATATAGGAGCCACGCTCATATAAGCGGCGTTGGTATCGGCATAGGTTTTCAGGCGTGGGTAAAGACCCTCGGTGAACACCCATACTGATGGGTCAAGACCTTCGATAGCCTTGCCGCTGGTGAGTTGGGCTGTGGTGAGTTCCATGTGCTTAACAGAGTCGGGAGCAACCACGCCCACCATCTTGGTGTCGTAATACACATTGGTGAATACGCTATCGCGATATGTTGTACCATACACACCCATAGAATTGCGTGTGGCAAGGTTGCGAACTTCGCCATAGTTGAGGCAGCGTTGAATCTTTGAGAGATTGAACCACTGCTTTTCAGGATTTGATGAACTGATGCTGTAGGCAGGAGTGACCACATTACCAATCACACCACCCACATTGTTAGAGGCTGCCGAGTTGATAACGATGTTGCCATTGTAGCAGTCGTACATTTCGCCGCCATAGATGTTACCTGCCACACCGCCAACAGCACCCTTGGTGGTGGTGCCACTGGTTTCTGACACGGCACTGATAGGACCAGCGTTGAAACTGCGTTGTACGGTTGCTTCAAGGATAGAACCTACCACACCACCTACGTAAGGCGATGGCACCTTAGTGGTGAGTTGCATATCGCTATAGCAGTCGGTGACGAGTGCATTGCAGTCCTTGCCAGGAAGTGCAGTACCTGCGATACCACCAACCGATTTCCAAGTTGTGTTAGCCAAACTGGCGACTGTGATGCTACCGTGTGCTTGCAGACGGCTACCCACTGCTTGACCAGCGATAGTACCCACGATACCAGCGTTTTCACCAGCACCAGTGATGGAGCCTGTAAACACGCAGTTTTCAAGTTTAGGACCGTTGAAGTAGCCCACCACGCCAGCCGCGCAATAGTTGGAGGCTTTGATTACGCTACCTTCCACGGTGATGTTGGTCATTGTGCCTGAGCACCAACCAGCCACGGTACCGGTATAATTACCGCCTGTGGTGATGTTGGCGTCAATCATCTTCAAATTGCTGATGCTGCTCACGCTGTCGGCATAACCGAACAGACCTTGATAGTTTTCACCGCCAACAGCGATTTTGAGGTTCTTAACAGCGTAGTTGGCACCGTCGAATGATCCACGGAATGGAGTTTCCTCGCTTGTGCCCACAGGGGTGAAGGCAAGTGTGGAAGTGCTCATGTCGATGTCGGCACCCAGTTTCACATATTTATCCTTGTAGTCGTTGCCGGCACTTACGTCTTCGGCAAAGGCATTGAGTTGTGAAACTGTTGTGATGACGTATGGCGATGCCTTAGTGCCTTCGCCAGTCCAGTCTTGTGATGTGGCGGTAGGATAAGTGACTACGCCGCTATTGAAGTCGAGTGTGGCAGAGAGCACGCCAAGTGAGCGGGTGGATTGTGAACCCTCGCAGAACACACCATAGTTGCCAAAGGTGATTTGGGTGTCGGTGCCAGCACCAAGGATATTGTCTTTTTGTGCAGTCTTGCTCTTAGCCCAGTTAGCAGGATAGCAGTTGAATGGACCATACAGAGCATTGGTGAAGATAAGTTGTGGAGAAATGCTTGTCGATTTGTCTGGTTTCAGACGCATTTTCACCACAGCACCATTGCCGGTGAAATTCACGATTTCCACCTCATTGTCGTAAGTTTGGTTGAGATACACAGGATAGGTGCGCACCGAGTCGGTGTTGGTCACCTTCTTGCCGTCGTAAATCACCTCGCTGATGGTGGCGTTGGTGGGTTTAAACACACTCTTTGTGAAAACGCCAAACGAGCCACCCTTTGATTCGCCAGTCACCACAATCACGCCCCAAGCACCAAGAGTGATGGTGCCATCGGCAGCGATTGTACCGGTGATAGGAGTGGTGGTGCTGTAAACGCGATTTGCCAAATCCATCGAGCAAGCCCAGATTGGACCGTATGTCGAATGGTCGTAGATTTTACCTGGGGTGATGGCTACAGTGCCAGCAGCCAGGTCGTAGGTGCATTGCAGCGTGTCGGGCACGCCCCAAAGGTTGTAGAGCACAGCATGAGTGTCGTCCACCTTCTTGATGGTCACCACGCCGCTCACAACGGTTGCGCCGTCGGAATACTGAGTGTCGTATTCGGCGGCATAGAATACATCTGGCATCGCAGATGGAGCCTTTGCCACACGGCGGGCACCCTTTACGTTAGTCACTTGCCAGGATCCGGGCTCAAACTTCTGCTTCAGCAGAGTCATAGCCTTTTCTCCAATGGCGTTCACTTCTTTACCGACGCTTGACCTCTCGGCAGATTTGAGACCCTTTGCCACAGCAATTTGGGTTTCAAACTCCTTTACGGCTTCCGCGTCGTGCTGAGTCATTGTGGCTTGCGTCACAGTTGCCGTAGGGCTGGCTTCGAAACCGGCTTTCAATAACTGTGCCGTTTGCTCAAATGACTGCGCCTGCCCAGTGTTAGCCCAGAAGGCCACTGCACATGTAAGCAGGCAGAATAGTAACTTCTTCGTCATAGAGGAAAAAAATTAAAATGTTAATAAACAGAAAGTTATAGTGTAATAGGATAAAAGTTATAGCATATATGGGGTATATAAATTTTCTCCTACCCACGCAAAATTATACATTTTTTCGCAAAAAACAATATTTTTCTAACATTTTATTGATATATTTTCTTTATATCTCCTCTTTGTTAAAATAATCGTAACATATATTAGTTTTCGTTACAATCGGGACACAAAAAAAGGCACAACGCTCAAAACTAAGTGCTGTGCCTTTTGTAGGGTGCATTGTTGCAGCTACTGCCTTATTTCTTTTGGGTGCCTTTTGGTTTGGGCATTTTACCGGTTTTTACGGTTTTTGCTTTGGCACCTGATTTGCCTTTAGTCACTTGTGGAGTGGTGGCTTTTTCTACGGCCTTTTCCTCTGCCTTTGGCTCGAATGTTTCGATTTCAAACACGAGGGTTTCGCCTGGGTTGATTGAGTATTCTCCGTTCTGGCGACGGCCTGCGCCTTGGTCGCCGTAGGCGATGTCGCTTGGGAGCACGGCAATCATCTTGGCACCTGGTCTCATGAGCATCAATGCTTCCTTAAAGCCTTCCACCACTCTGCCTGAATTGAGCGATGTGGTGTCGCGGCTTTGGTCGAAGATTGAACCGTCGACGTGCTTGCCGGTGTAGAGCATACGCACTTCCTCGTTGTCGCCATAGCACTTGCCGTTGCCTTGCTTTTCCATTTTGTAAACCAAGCCAGAGGCAGTTTTCACATAGCCTTCACCTGCTGCCATGATTTTGGCGATATATTCTTCGCCAGCCTTCTTCATGGCGATAGTTTTGGGGTTGAACGCACGGCCCATCAGCTCGGTGTTTTGCTCCAGCACAGCCATGTCGCTGTAAGCCTTGCTCACGGTGCTTTGGTCAAGACCCTTGGTGGCAACAGCGTCTTTCAACGCTTGCACCATGAGTGCCTTGTCGAGTGTGATGCCCTTATGGAGCTTGTTTTGCATCATCTTGCTGGTGAGCTCCATACCCACAAACAGACCGTTCATATAGCCTTGGTTGGCGGTGTCGGCTTGCATCACCACGTCGAACGCCTTGAAAAATTCGTCGATATTTATTTTCTTGTCTTGTTCACCCATGTATGCGAGCACCAGGCCGAAATACTTTCCGTAAGCCTTGCTCAGCGAGTCTTGTTGGGCTTTGAATTCGGCTTCTGTAGCGGCAGAAGCGCTTTGCATACCCACTGCCATCAGCATAGCGATGGCTAAAATCATCTTTTTCATTAGTTTAAGTAAAATGTAAGTGTTAATATAGCGTTATCAGTTTGCCAATCCCTGTGTTTCGATTTCAAACACAAGGGTTTCGTTTGGCGCGATGGCTTGGTTGCCGCGTTCGCCATACGCAATCTCGCTTGGGAGAATGCAGTAGGCTTTGGCACCTGGGCGCATCATCGTAATCATTTCACGGAACCCTGGCACCACGTTCTGCAATGGGAAGTCCACCGCCTCGCCATGGCTTGAGTCGAATTCCTCGCCATTGGTGTGCTTGCCGGTGTAAACCACCTTCACCACGTCGGTGGGCTTGAAAGTGTCGCCCGCGCCCTGCTCGGTGATCTTATACACCAGTCCTGATTGGGTTTTCTTCAATGCGGGGTCGGCTTTCATTTGGGCAGCGATAAACTCTGCGCCTTCCTCGGTGGCAGTCTTGATTGTGCCCAACTGCTTTTCGAGTTCGGGGTCGAGTTTGGTTTCGGTCTGCTTATTGCCACAGCTGATGAAGCTCACCGCCATCACCGCCGCGCAAATCCACAATAATAGTGTTTTCATCATTGTTCTCCTTTAAAAATAAGCACTTCCTCTCCGCTCACCATATTGCAAAGCACATAGGGCTGGAAAGGAAGTGCGGTATATCGGTTAGAAATTAAAATCACTTCGCAGAGTCGGCAACTGCCTCAGCGCCGCCAGCCATTTTCTTGTCGGCAGCAGTAGCGAGGTTACCAGTTTCAATCTCAAACACGAGGGTTTCGTTTGGAGCGATGTTTTGGTTGCCACGGTCGCCGTAAGCGAGCTTGCCAGGAATGATGCAAGTCACCTTCATGCCAGGCTTCATGTTGGTAAGCATGTCAACGAAGCCCTTGATGAGTTGTGTTTCATCAACTGGGAACATCACAGCCTTGTAACTTTGGTCAAACACGCTGCCGTCGATGTGCATACCCTTGTACTTGAGCATCACTTCGTCGCCCTTCTTGAAGCAAACGCCCTTGCCTGGTTTTTCCACTTTGTAGAGCACGCCTTGAGCGGTCTTTTTGTAGTTGCCACTCTTTTCAGCGTCTTGGTAATATTTCACGCCTTCGTCGGCTTTCTTCTTGGCTGCTTGAGCTTGCACCTTGCCCATGAGGCTTTGGAGAGTCATTTGCAAGTTCATCATCTTAGCCTGGTCTGGTTCCTTCTTTTCACTGAAAGCCTTCTTCAGTTCAGCGAGGAACAATTCCTTGTTGATGTTCACGCCTTGTTCCTTCATGGCTGTGAAGCTGCTACCGAGTTGAGCACCAATTTGCTCACCCATCTGGAAGCTGCGTGCGTTGACAGAAGTATCGGCTTCAGTTGCAAGAGCCTTTTCCAAACCCTTCAAAAATTCGTCGTAGTTTACAGAGTCGGGGGTGCCACTCACCTGCATCTTGATGCCGTAGCCAGCCATTGTGCCATAGGCAGTGCTCAAAGAGTCTTCAGTGGGGGTAGTGCCTTCACCTTTCTTGTTGCAGCTTGCCAAGAGGGCAACAGCTGCCAAAATGAAAAGAACTTTTTTCATAATTTTTTTTGTAGAATAACTGTTTGTATTGTTGTTTTTATGTTTTCAATTATTTGCCCACCTTCAGGAGTTGCACGTCGAAGATGAGGGTTGAGTTTGGCTGGATAGGACCAGTGCCGTGCTCGCCGTAAGCGAGTTCGCTTGGAATGAACAGACGGTAGGCTGAGCCTTCGCTCATGAGTTGCAAACCTTCAACCCAACCAGGAATCACCTGACCCACAGCGAAGGTGGCAGGCTCGCCGCGCTCCACAGAACTGTCGAACACTGTGCCGTCGATCAGTCGGCCGGTGTAGTGAACGGTCACCACGTCGTTTGGACCAGGCTTCTTGCCGTTGCCTTCCTTCACCACGAGGTATTGCAGACCGCTTTCAGTCACTTTCACGCCCTCTTCCTTGGCGTTGTTTGCCAAATATTCCTTACCAGCCTTGGCGTTCATTTCGCCAGCCTTGGCTTGGAGATTGGTAAAATATTCTTGCACCACTTGCTTGGCTTCGTCATAGGTCATTGCTGGAGTGCCTTCGCCATACACTGCGCGGAGTGCATCTGCGAAATCATCAGCATTGAGTTTGTCAACGCCTGAACCCTTGAAATTTTGGCCCATGCTGAGGCCTAATGCATAGCTAAGTTTGTCCATGTCGTAAAAAAAATCTTTTATCTATTTATTTATATTGCAAATTATCTGCAAAGTTAAAGTTATTTATAGTTTTGAACGCTATTTTTTGAATAAAAAAGTTTAAATTTGCCCAATAGAATACTCTTTTAATTTTAATATAGATGAAAAACTTGGTTATCTCCACCGGAGCGGGCATGAGTGCAGAGAGCGGTATCACCACTTTCCGCGACGCAGGTGGGCTTTGGGAAAACTACAAAGTGATGGACGTGGCAAGCGACGAGGGCTTCGCTCGCAACCCTGCCCTGATTCACAAGTTCTACAACGAGCGCCGATTGCAGCTGATCGATGCGCAGCCCAACGCCGCACACCGCGGACTGGTGGAACTGGAAAAATATTTCAACGTGAATGTCATCACGCAAAATGTGGACGACCTGCACGAGCGTGCCGGCTCGAAAAATGTGCTGCACCTGCATGGTGAGTTGATGAAGGTGTGCTCGATGACGCATCCCGAACGCATCTACACGCTGCCCTGCGACCAACTGTCGGACAAGGGATTGGAAACCAGCGTCGACACCGTAGATGCCTATGGCGACCATGTGCGTCCGCATATCGTGTTTTTCGGCGAGGCTGTGCCCAACTTTGAGCCAGCTTGCCGCATTGCCTCGAAGGCTGATGTGTTTGTGGTCATCGGCACCACGCTGGTGGTGTATCCCGCAGCGGCGTTGCTCCAGTATGCGCCTCCAGGAGCCGAGGTCTATTACATCGACCTCAAGCCTGCCGCAGTGCCATCGTATGTGCATGTGATTGCCAAGAAAGCCACCGAGGGCGTGGCCGAACTCATCGATATCCTAACAAAAAAATAAACACACTTATATGAACAAGGAACAAATTCTCTGGGCCGACGACGAAATCGATCTCTTGAAACCGCATATTCTGTTTTTGCAGAACAAAGGCTACGAGGTGACCACAGTGACCAACGGTCGCGACGCACTCGACGCCATATCTCAGCAGAATTTCCACCTCATCATTCTCGATGAGAATATGCCTGGCATCAGCGGACTGGAGGCGCTGCAGCAAATCAAAATTGCGCAGCCCAATGTGCCCGTGATTATGATCACGAAAAGCGAGGAGGAAAACATCATGAATCAGGCTATCGGCAGCGAGATTGCCGACTATCTGATTAAGCCGGTGAACCCGATGCAGATTCTGCTTTCCATCAAGAAAAACCTGCACAGCGAGGCACTGGTGGCGCAAAAAGCCACGAGCGACTATCAGCAGGAGTTTATGAGCATCAGCCAGCAAATAGCCATGGCAAGCACCATCGACGACTGGTATCAGCTCTACAACACGCTGGTGCGATGGGAACTCACGCTCTCCAACACCGAAACCGGCATGGCCGACATGCTGCGTATGCAAAAGCAGGAGGCCAACAGCGCGTTCGCCAAAATGGTGAAGCGCAATTATGAGAAATGGGTCACTACCGACGACCACCCGCTCATGAGCAACGAGATTTTCAAAACGCAGATTTTCCCGCATATCGACGCTGGCGAAAAGGTGTGCTTTATCGTAATCGACAATTTCCGCCTCGACCAGTGGCGCACCATCAGCCCTTTGCTGAACGACTATTTCAACATTGAGAAGGAGGAACTCTACACCACCATTCTCCCAACAGCCACGCAATATGCGCGCAATGCCATTTTTTCGGGGCTGATGCCTATCGACATTGAGCGCATGTTCCCCGAATTGTGGGTTGACGAGGATGAGGACGAGGGCAAAAACCTCAATGAGGCACCTCTCATTCAAACCATTCTCGACCGCTATCGACGCAAGTGCAAATTCTCGTACAACAAACTCAACGACTCTGCAGCAGGCGAACGCCTGGTGCAGCACTTCGCACAACTGAAGAATTTCGACCTCAACGTGATAGTGTTCAACTTTGTGGACATCCTTTCGCACGCGCGTACAGAGAGCAAGATGATTCGTGAACTCGCCTACACCGACGAGGCTTATCGCTCACTCACCGTCACATGGTTTAAAAACAGTTATGTGCTGGAAATCTTCAAGCGCATAGCCGAGCAAGGCTGGAAAATCGTGCTCACCACCGACCACGGCACCACACGAGTGGACAACGCCATTAAGGTGATTGGCGACAAAAACACCAACACCAACTTGCGCTACAAAGTGGGCAAGAACCTCAGTTACAACCCACGCCAAGTGTACGAAATCAAGCAGCCCAAACGCTTCGGACTGCCGCTGCTCAACGTGTCGAGCACCTACATCTTCGCATCGGGACGCGACTTCTTCGCCTACCCCAACAACTACAACCACTACGTGCAATACTACAACGACACCTTCCAGCACGGCGGCATCTCCATGGAAGAAATGCTCGTCCCCCTCATCACCCTCACCCCCAAAAAATAACCCATACAAGAAGTTAGAAATTAGAGGTTAGAAATTAGATTTTGGAGCACTCGGAGTGTTCAGATTATTCTGAATGTTCCGAGTGCTCTAATTATTCCGAGTGCTCCATGGCTTAATATCACCAAATTTATTTTGATACTATGGTTGTGCCGTTACTAAGGTGGACCACTTTCACCACTATGCCCGTATCATTTATAGATCTGAGTAGTCGGGCGAAGAGTCGTCATTAAACTCGCAGCTCAACTTATCCACAAACGGCAAATACTCATGTCCGGTGGTGGCACCATTCACCACACAACAAACCACAGCCGCCATAATAACCAGTATTTTTTCAAAATTATAAAGTTGAATGATACACAATCATACGGTCTCTCCAAATTTATACTCACAAATATAATGATAACTGAGCACAAAAACTTCGTTTTTCTTCAACGAAAAAATGTGATTCCAGACAGAAGGAGCTGAACATCGGGAAAATAATGCGTATTTGCAAAAGAACATCAAGGCATAATGAAAAAACACACTGAAATTACAGAACTACAATTAAATGCCATTATCTACAAAAGCTTCTTTTTGCGCTTTATTTCGCCGTAAATATAACTTATTCTATTGGGTGTGCACTTACTTCGTATGTATTTGCGGCATTGTCTAATTTCATTTTAAATTCTTGCAAATTCTTGTCTTTTGCTATAATATGCAACTTTTGCATATCTTCGTTTGAGATTCGGCATCCATAATATATGGAATTTGGGCGTATCACATACGATTTAACATGCTCATAAGTCACATTTTCTGTGTTGTGCTTCATCAGCCTCCATTCTTTTTCATACTCCCACTCTTTCGCTTTATGTAAAAGAACTTTTATTTGTGCGAGAGTATCAATGTTCTTAAAAGGAACTTGCACCAGATTGCCCATCAAATACATAATGTATTGCGTGGCATCAAATTTTTTATCATTATACACAACTGGGAAAATCATCAAACCCTCTGTGTTTGGATATAAAAATGAAGTCAAATCATATCCAAGAGCAAAACCTTTATGACAATCCGAATAATGGCTCCACATCAGTAACGAACTAATGCTTTCAGAAAAGCAAGCAGAAATAGACAAATGCTGAATCAGTAATGGTATAAGCACAGTAACGAACGCAAATACCAACTCAAAATCAGAATTGCACAATTCAGTTTCTCTATTTATGTAAACCTTGTTTCTGACGATTTGTCCTGCTTTTTGCCGAAGTTCAGACTTCTCCTTTTCAGATATAATCTTACTAATTTCCTCAGGAATAGCACCTCCGTCTATGATATATTGCGCTATCGCTTTTTGCACTTCAGTTTTTTTAAGAAATCCAAATATCCTCAGTATTGCATCAACATCATATTGGATTAGTGTATCAAAAGGGTCATTATACAAGTCCGATGTCGCCAGATAAACCTTATCTTCACAAAATGCCTTTATGTGATTTTCACAGCAAGATCTATACTTGAAAAGCCTTTCTGGCATTAATTGACGAAGCGCATCAGTTAATGGTGCTACAGATCTCTGAACATTATCCTTTTTCATCCCCTCGCATATAGTTGTGGAGTCCAATATTTTTTCAAATTGCGCTCTATTCATAGCCAACAGTTCTTCAGGATTTTACATTTTTTATTCACAAAGATAACGATAATAAACCAAAAAGAACTCTTTTTTCTTGTGCTTTGTGAATTGTTGGAATCTTTTTCGTGCAGCAAGTTATTAGTTTTGAACAAAAAAATATGACGGTACACTTTTTAAATCAAAGTCAACTATTGCGCAGTCCATTGTGGATTGCTAACGATTTTGACGAATCTATCTGACTACATAGTTATGCTTAATACAATTGAAAGAAACTTATTAAAACAACGGATTACTCAACAATTCGAAGAATTAAATAACGCAAAGATGACAGCATTCTACGCAAGGACATTATTTTGTGAGAAATTCTTGAAAACAATGGAAACAATAAAGTGCCAACGCATTAATTCTTGTACTTTAACCACTGATGTTGATGACAATAATAATCCATTTGTTTTTGCCTCAAATGGCAACGCAACTTTCGGTTATTTGCCAAACAATGAAATTTTCACTTACACCCATGTCAAATTGAGTATTGGGGAAAATAGAATAGACGAACATACTGGGAAAAATCACGGCTATGGATTGCTGCATATAGAAGCTAGACACGGAAAGGAGATTCGCTCTTTCGGATTTAAATCTTGCTGCGAGTTTTTGATATACATTTTAGCAAATCCCACAACTATTAAAGAAGGGAAAGTCATAAACAACATGCGAACCTATTTTATTGAAGTTCCACACAAAAAGTACAACTTCACTATATATGTTCAACCATCCAATAATGGCCGATACTGGACTATAAATAGTGCAGGGGTATTTAGAGCTTCATATTCGCAAAAAAGAAATATCGTTTATTCATCAAAATGTGGCACATAAATTCCATGTGAATCACTGCTGAGAATTGAATAATTCGTCTTGATATCGTATTGGAGCAGGCCTCATCCCGTAATAAACCATTTCTGATGATTTCTGTTTTTGACACAAAAAGTCTATTGTCAAAGCACATCGCTATAGGATTGAATATGGGATTAGGGGGGGGTGAGGTAGCAGATGGTGAGGATGATGGTTACGGTGGCGGCGTAGGCGGCGCACCATAGGATGAAGGAGCGGCGGAAGTTTTTCTTGTGGGGGGAGGCACCTTTTTGTTGTTTGTCATCTTCGTTGGGGGTGGTGGATTCGTGGTATTTAAGCAGGACCCAAACTGCTATGGTTACGAATAGGGGCTCGTAGGGAAGTATGTAGCGGCTGACGGTGCCGCTGGTGGTGAATGCCACGGCGGCGGCGCACACGAAGGGCCACATTGCCCACCAACCTAAGTTTTTCTTTTTCCACGCGAGCACGAAAAGGTAGTAGAGCGAAACGCCTGCCACAGCATACCACACGAGTTGGAATCGGGTTGCCACCGACCATACGTCGAGCACTTCGTTGTCAACCCATGGGAAAGGTATGAAGAGTTGGAGTGTGCAGGTCACTGGCAGGAGCAGCAGTTTTTGCCATACGGGCAGGAAGAAGTAGTCGCTCATCATTTCGCCATATATGCCGCGTGCCTGATAGATGGTTTTCATCATGTCGCCTCCGGTGTCGGTGGCTGCCAAAATGCGCATCTGCACTTCCATGCTGAATCCATTCGACCAATATATGCCCAAGCCCATACCTATCAGCGCAATGCCGAGCAGCGTGCACGCATATCGCCACATGTCTTTATTGTCGAAAAATGTGATAATCACGCCAGCCACCAAGAAGTAGATGACGCTGGTGCGCGCTACCGACATCAGTGCCACCGCTACGGTGAACAGCGCAATATCGTGCCACACGCTGCCGCGCGAATCCTCATCAATCTCTTTCATTCGGGCTATGGCATACGCTGCCAGTGCCACCGCGAAATAGGTGAGCGGCTCTTTCAGCAGCATGGCGGCATGGCTCATGAAGAATCCGAGCAATGATGTGACCAGCATTGCCAAAAATGTGATGGTGCCTCGGTCGGCTCGCACACGGCCAGCCAACGCCCTGCCTGCCGTCTGCCCAGTCAGCACCACTGTGAGCAGGGTGAGCATCACATTGATGGCGATAGGCCAAACGACACTGTGCCCCAACAACTTCCACGACAGCAATATCATCAATGGGAAGCCCACAAACTTTGTATCGGGCTCTGGCACCGAGCCGTCGTAGTAATGCAACGCCCACAGATAGTAGCCCTTGTCGTCGCAACGCAAGACAGGGTCGGCAAACGACTGCCCCTCTGCCAGCGTCCAGCCGTAAATGTTGCGGAACGCCCACACCACCAGCAGCATTCCTGCCACCATCAGCACTATTCCTCCACGCGTTTCGCCTCCGCTCAATCGGGCATAGAGCCAACGAGGCACCACATACGCCACGCCAAGCCCACACGCCAAACCCACGCCACTGGTGCCAAACACGCTCATGGCGGCGACAAACAGTATGCACATCGCTATCAACTCCACCAGAAGTTGACTGCGCAGGCACTTTTGTGAAGGGAGAAATAATGTGTTCATTTTTTAATCATACGCTTGTGAGCATCTACAAAAGTACACATTTTCTTCCATTTGTTCTAAAAGTTTATGAAATTCTTGTTTCTATTATCCCCATTATTGACTAACTTTGCTAATTCAATCGTGAATTTGGAAATGA
>OIZI01000462.1_pt1 | contig 21110 bp, 15 predicted proteins | sample 1588441 | NCBI WGS metagenome assembly OIZI01 (sample SAMN03283284) | human gut metagenome | biome: human-associated habitat; material: feces | host: Homo sapiens | place: Peru | collected 2012 | reverse complement strand
GCCCATGAAGAGGCATATATGGAACAGATAAAGGACCCTGAGCTTTCTCTTCAGAAAAAAGAGCACGCTGCCTTTGTCGCAAAAATCAACAGCATCGAGCTTTCTTCCGATGCTTCCGAGCAGACTCTGCGCGATTTGTTAGAGTTTTTAACCCGCTGGCTGTATCATCACATTCTCGGAAGCGACATGATGATTGGGCAGATTGCTCCGGATTCTGACGCAGAGGCAGCGTCAGACCCATTTGCATTCACCGATAAGTATCTGACCGGCATCACGCTCATTGATACCGAGCACGCGAAGCTTTTTGAACTAATTCGCGATGTCAACGATGTTATCCATAACGACACGCTCCACGACAAGTACGATGAAATCATGCGTCTTCTTGCCGGGCTTCGCAACTACACGGAAGAACACTTCCATGACGAGGAAGAATATATGGAATCCATCGGATATCCGGGCTTAGACGCACAGCGCCGCGCACACTCCGCTTTCGTGGAAAAGCTTGTCGGCATCAACTTATCCGAGCTTGATTTTATCGATGACAACCAGGATGCCTACCTGTCTGAGCTGATTAACTATCTTTTGGACTGGCTTTCAAACCACATCTTAAAATCAGACTTACAGATTGCCGCTTTCAAGCAGCAGTAACTTCCTATAAATCCAAAAAGCCGCGCAGTTTCCTGCGCGGCTTTTGCTGTGAAAGTCCCTAAAACGGTATTCTTTTTTATGAGAAATATACAAGCTCATCTTCCGGTTTTTCTGCCGGCTCGATGGAAACCGGATAAAGTACCGGTCCCTTTCCTTTGTACTCTTTCGCAAATTCAATGTGAACTTCTGCGGTAATTGTAATCCAGGATTTGTGCGGAATCTTATCCTCATCCGGATATTTGCACTTAAAGCCGATGAATGTCACGTCCTCAACGCAGCAGGTCATCGCAAATCGTCCCGGCACAAATACGCCCTTCTTTAACTTATCCGGATTGTATACAAGCGCAAGGAATTTCACTTTCTTTCCCTCGTACTTCTTTGGATTGTCCATGCAATCCATGTACCAGATGGCGTAATCCGCATCGGAGATATCGAGTTCATCCGCCGTAATGTCAAACGGAAGCTCCTCCTCTCTCTCGTCAAGGGTTCCGTCTGTACGCTCATAGACAAGCTGTGCCTTGCGGTTTAACGCCTTTACATTCCGGCGGAACTTGCCCTTATCCGTGCTGTCGTCGCACCGGTTAAAGATGACAACGTCTGCCTGGAACAGCTGCTCCATAATCATGGCGCGCATATTCTGTAAATACATTTCAAACGTAGTCGCATCCACCGTTGCGAGGGACTGGACGATCACCCAGCCCTTCGGCAAATCCATCTCCATGAGGACATCCATTCCCCAGGTTCCATTGTATTCAATAAATACCTGATCCGGCAGATAAGAAAGATTGAGATTGTTTAAAAATTCTGCGGTAAAATCCTCTTCCTTTTCTACCATCACAACCTTTGTTTTTATCTTATCCAGCTCTGCTGCATCGTACTCGACGTCGCCGTCCTCGCAGCAGATGATAAGGCTCTTGCCCTGCTCGGCAAATCCGTTCTCTACAAGGGTCTCCTTAATCAGGGTCGTCTTACCGCTGTCCATAAAACCGGTAAATAAATATACTGGTATTTCCTGCATTGTCTGTCAGATCCTTTCTATCTCCATTAAGCAATTTCAAATAATTCTTCCAAACGGTGCTCGTCGATATCCGTTCCGATTACGCAGAGTCTTCCGGTATAATCCGGCTCTCCGTCTCTGAGCTCATACTCGCCCGGAACCATATCAAAATAAATCCAGGAACCGTTTACATCCTCTACCATGCCCTTTGCACGCAGAATCGTACCGTAATCATCGGTCTCGCACAATGTCTTTAAGATATCTTCCACTTTCTCTCTGGTGTACTTGTGCGGTGTCTCCTTGCCCCAGCTTGTAAACACTTCATCTGCATGATGGTGATGATGATGTTCGTGGTCGTGGTCATGGCAGCCACAGGTGCAGTTCTCATCGTGCTCGTCATGGTCGTGATGATGATGCTCGTGCTCCTCATCATGGTCATGATGGTGATGATGCTCCTCGTGCCCGTCGTGGTCGTGGCAGCAGCACTCGCCATCATGGTGGTGATGATGATGCTCGTGGTCGTCATCATCATCGTCGTCATCATGGTCGTGATGATGGTGGTGCTCCTCCTCGTCCTCATCATGGTGATGATGGTGCTCTTCCTCCTCCAGACGCTCGCTTTCCAGTCGCGCCAGCTCTGCTGCCAGAGAGGCCTTGCCCTCCATGGCGGAAATCAGCTGCTCGCCGGTGAGCTCGCCCCAGGGGGTGGTGATGATGGTGGCAACCTGGTTGTGCTCCCGCAGCAGCTCCACGGCGGCATCCAGCTTGGCCTGGGGCACGGAATCGGTACGGGACAGGATGATGGTGGAAGCGGTTTCCACCTGGTTATTGTAGAACTCGCCGAAGTTCTTGGTATAGACCTTGACCTTTCCGGCATCCACAACGGCTACGGTATAGCCCAGGGTCACATCGGGGCCCGTCACCTTGTTGACAGCGCCGATAACGTCGGACAGCTTGCCCACGCCGGAGGGCTCGATGATGATCCGGTCGGGATGGTACTCCCCAATCACCTTTTCCAGGGCCCTGCCGAAGTCACCCACCAGAGAGCAGCAGATGCAGCCGGAGTTCATCTCCGTAATGTTGATGCCAGCATCCTGCAAAAAGCCGCCGTCGATGCCGATTTCACCGAACTCGTTCTCAATCAGCACCAGCTTCTGGCCCTTGTAGCCCTCGGCAATCATCTTCTTGATAAGTGTCGTCTTGCCAGCGCCCAGGAAGCCGGAGTAAATGTCAACCTTTGTCATTTATAGTCATATCCTTTCTGAAAGTAAAAACAATTTCCGTGACAGGCGGTATTTTTCCACCATTTGCCTATCTATATTACTATAGCACGTTTTGTCAAGAATGTCCACCTCCGGATTTTGTGTGCCCAAAAACCGCGGTGAAAACCGTTCCCGTTTTCTCTTCCAGCCCCGATTTTTTAGGCGGCTTTCTTCTGCTCCTCGGCGGGGATGGTGCGGACACCGAAGAGGAAATACACCAGATGGAATACCCACACACAGGTAAGGACAATGCAGCCTACAACGATGCCTTTCAGGCCCATCATAATCATGCCTACGCTCATCAGAAGCGTCACCGTGACAAGGATGCGGACCTTGGTCTTCATGGTCATGCCCTTTCCGGCCACAAAATCCTCCAGGTTTTCTTTGTAGAGCCTGGTTCCCTTGAACCAGCGGTCCAGCTTTTCCGAGGACCTGGCAAAGCAGAAGGCCGCCAGCATCAGAAACGGGAACGCCGGAAGCATGGGCAGCACCGCCCCCAGGGCCCCCAGGCCCACGCCGACGCAGCCCAGAAGTACATACAAAATTTTCTTCATGAAGATTTCTCCAATTTCCGTTTTTCTTTTTTCGATAGAATCAAATGTCGGATGGCCATAACCGGGTGGTAAAAAATCATCCGTGGGCCGGAAAAGCGCATAACAAGCCGAATTCTTTCCCGCATATCCTTTTTATAGCAATGGACCTTGCAGTTGGAGCAGAAGGTCTTGGTCTGCATAAAGGGGCAGTGGTCACTGCGGCTGCGGGCGTAGGCATCCAGGGCCGCGCACTCCGGGCAAAGGTTTTTTCCTCCGTGCTTTTTTCGGCAGTAAAGGGCTATCATCTGGGAGACGGTTTCCTTTTCCTGCAGGCGCTTGCGTTCCACATCCATCAGCTGACCCTCCCCTGCTCCACGGTATAGACGCGGTCGGCAATGCCCATGGTAGAGGCCCTGTGGGAGACCAGCACCACGGTTTTGCCATTGCGCTCCTCTCGCAGGGAGCGGAGAATGATTGCCTCGTTCAGGCTGTCCAGGTTGGAGGTTGGCTCGTCCAGCAGCAGGAAGGGCGCATCGTGGAGGAACGCTCTGGCCAGGCCCAGCCGCTGCCGCTCTCCGCCGGACAGGCTGTCGCCCAGCTCGGCAACCTCCGTATCATAGCCCTTGGGCAGGCCCATGATAAAATCATGGACGGAGGCCTTTTTGCATGCCGTGACAATCTCCCCGTCGGTGGCATCCAGTTTGGCCAGGCACAGATTATTGCGGATGGAATCGTGGAACAGATGGGTATCCTGGGTCATAAAGCTTTCCATGGCACGGAGGTTATCGGTGTTAATTTCCTCCACGCTTCTGCCGGAGACGGAAACCACGCCCTGCCGGACCTGCCAGAAGCGCATAAAGAGCTTCAAAAGCGTGGACTTTCCGGAACCGGAACGGCCGCTGATGCCGATAATCTCCCCCTCCGGGCAGGAGACGGAGAAATCCTTCAGTACGGTTTCCCCGCCGTAGGAGAAGGTCACATTTTCCGCCGCGGCACCGTGGAAGGAAATCTCCTCCTTGCCGCTGATTTCCGAGGTCACAGGGGTTTCATCCAGGATATCCAGCACCCGATTGCCCGCGGCAAAGGTATTTTGCAGCGTCGCGCCCAAAGCGGAAAGGGCGACCACGGGGCCGAAGGAGCTCATCATGGCAAGGGTTGCGATGAGGCAGCCCTCAAAGCCCACAAGCAGGGCCGAGGCAAACAGCATTGCCAGGTCAAACAGCAAAATTACCAGGCCCGTGGCCGCGCTGTTTCTGCCGGTGGTCCGCTTCATCTGTTCCTCCGTCTTTGCCAGGCTGTCTGTCTGGGCATTCATCTGCTCCAGCCGCTGCTCGCCCCGGCCATACTGAACGGTTTCCGAAAGGCCCCGCAGGCTGTCCAGGACAAAGGCGGACAGCTGTCCCGATTTTCCCCTGAAGCGGGCACCCAAATCCCCGCTGCACCGGGAGGTCACCAGGGGGATGATGATCCCCACCGTAAGATAGGCCGCCAGAGCCAGCGCGCCCAGCGCGGGGTGAATTCTGCCGATGAACACCACCAGGATGCAGCAGAACAGGGCCGCAATGCAGATGGGGGAAATGGTATGGGCATAGAACACCTCCAAAAGCTCAATGTCGGAGGTGATGACGGCAATCAGGTCCCCCTTGTCCTTCCCTTCCAGCTTGGCCGGGCACAGTCTGCGCAGGGCACCAAATACCCGGTCCCGAATCAGGGCCAGCAGCTGAAAGGCAATGTAGTGGTTGCAGGACTGCTCCGCGTAGCGAAGGAACCCCCGCACCAGGGCGAAGACCAGCACCGCCCCAAAAATCAGCCCCAGACTGCCGGACCACTCCGGATGCAGAAGAAAGAGCACCCCGTAGCCGCCGAAAACCGTAATAAACGTGGCGCACAGGTGGCCCAAAAGGCCCATGGCAATGGCCAAAACCATATAGCCGCTCAATGGCTTTACCAGGCCCACCAGCCTGGCCATAACGTTCAATCCGCTTCGCTTCATGTTATCGCGCCTCCTCGGTAATGCGTTCCAGGGCCTGCTGGGCAGCCCAAAGCTGTGCGTAGATGCCGCCCCCGCAGCACAGCGCCTGGTGGGTGCCGCTTTCGGCAAGGGTTCCCTTGTCCAGAACATAGATATTGTCCGCACCGGTCACGTTGGCGAGACGGTGGGAAATCAGAATCACCGTCTTTGTTTTGGCAAGCCGGTGAATCTGGGCCATAATCTCATTTTCGCTCTCCACATCGATGTTGGAGGTGGCCTCATCGAAAATATACAGGGGTGTATCGTGGAGCAGTGCCCTTGCCAGGGCCAGGCGCTGACGCTGGCCGCCGGAAAGATTGCCGCCCTGCTCGGTAAGCGGGGTGTCAAGGCCCTGCTCGCTTCGCAGGAAGCCCGCCAGATTCACCTGTTCCAGTACCGCCCAGAGGGTATCCTCCCCGGCATTGGGCCGGGCCATCAGGAGGTTTTCCCGGATGGTTCCCTTAAACAGGTAGCTGTTGTGGGAAACATAGGTAAAATGGGCCATCAGACTCTCTTCGGACAGGTCGGAAAGCGGGATGCCGCCGACGGTGATTTCCCCGGAATAGCCCTTGTTTCTGCCCATGAGAATGGACGCGACGGTGGACTTTCCGCAGCCGGATTCGCCCACGATGGCCGTAAAGCTGCCCATGGGAAAGTCCATATTCAGGCCATGGAGAATTTCCCGGTCCGCCTCATAGAAAAAGCGAAGTCCCCGGCAGGTGATGGAGACATCCTCCGGCACGGAGGCGGTTTTCTTCTCCGGCTCCGGCAGGTCCAGCAGACGGAAAATCTTCTCGGAGGCAGCCATTCCGTTCATGGCAATGTGAAAATAGGAGCCCAAAACCCGCATGGGCAGGAAAAAGTCCGCCGCCAGAAGGATGATGAGCATGGCCCCCGCCAGGTCCACACGCCCGGCGCGGAGCTGGGTCGCGGAGAGAATCACCCCTAGGGCGGCCCCGCCGTAGGCGATGACATCCATGACGGTAATGGAATTGAGCTGCATGGTCAGCACCTTCATGGTGATTTTCCGGAAATGCTCGCTCTGCTCGTTCATCTGCCTGTGCTTGAATTCGTCGGCACCGTAGATTTTGGCTGTGGTCAGTCCCTGCAGATTTTCCAGGAATGTATCGCCCAGGGCGGTATACTGCCCCCAGTATTTGGCTAGCAGCTTTTTGGCCCACCGCTGAATCAGGACAATGGTCACGGGAATCATGGGCACGCACACCAGCAGAACCACCGCGCTGGGAAGATTTACAACGCTCAGCACCGCAAACAGCGTCAGCGGTGCCAGCATGGCATAGAAAAGCTGGGGAAGATAAGCGCCAAAATAGGTTTCCAGCTGCTCAACGCCCTCCACGGCCACCTGGACCACCTCGGAGGTATTGACCTGCTGGGTATATGCGCTGCCCAAGCGCAGGAGCTTCCTGTAAATCATCTGGCGCAGCGTTTTCTTTACCGCCTTGGAAGACAGATAGCTCATGCGGCTGGATGCCACGGCGCAGAAATACCGCATCCCCGCGGCCAGGGCGGCAATCAGGGCCGTCCGTAAAATTTGGGCGGTATCGGCGCTCCCCTGCCACAGCCCCTGGAACAGGGCGGCAATGGCGCACATCATCCCAATATTGGCCGCCAGTGACAGCCATTGGAAAACAACGTTTCCTAAAATGTATTTTTTGCTTTCGCTGACTGTACCAATCAGCCGTTTGTCAATCATCATAGAATCCCCTCCTGTTTTTGATTAGTTTTTGCTAACCGTCAGGCATAAAAAATCGGCTGCCAATGTATATTAGCAGCCGCTAACCTTTGCGGTATTCTATCATATTTTGTTCCTGTTGTCAACGGTGAAACGTACCAAGCTCAAACAGGGTTTCCTGCTGGGAAAGGTGCCGGGAAAGATTTGTAAGGTCGGCTTTGCCGATTCTCTCCGCCCCAAGCCGGAAAAGGGCCTCGGCACCCTCGCTTCCGTCGTCATAGCAATACACCGGCGTCCAGCGGTGCTGCAGGTTCAGCCTGGTACCGCTCCAGGTGCCGCCCTGCCCTGCCCGGCTCTGGGCCACCAGAACCGCGCCGCCCAGGGCATGAATGACCCGGTTCCGGCGCAGCGCGCGCAGAGGCGAAAAAGGAGCGTCATAGTCCTCTTCGCTGAGGTAGAGCACGTTGGGGGTTTCCAAGTGGCTGTGCAAAGCGTCCGCCACGACGCTGATCACCGCCCCTCCTGCCCGAAGGCAGCTGTCCTGGGCCGCCCGGTCCGCGCCCGCGGCATTGCCGGAAACCAGCGCGAAGCCCTGCTCCGCGGCCCGGATACCCGCCTCCTCCGCAAAGGACCTGTTTTCGGGCCTGAGCTCCCGGCAGCCCACCAGGGCTATTTTCAGCGGACGCTCCAGTAGGCTCAAATCCCCCTTTGCCCAAAGGCAGCCGGGGCTGTCCTGCCCCAGCTTTCTGCGGACCGCCGCGGGATAGCGGACATCCTGCCGGGTAACAGGGACGCACCTCCGGGCACGCCCCTTCTGCAGATACCGTTCCAGCAGCTCCTGCTCCTCCAGCAATGAGAGAATCTGCCCGGCAAATTCCCGGGAATAGCCCAGGGCCAGCAGGTCCTTCTCCCCCAGCGTCCGCCCGGCCTCAAAGGGACCGTGGGCAAGGATTCGCTGGGAAAGCGTCCTCATCTGGGCTACGGTCAGGGGTCTGCGCTGGGGGTTCCCCAGATGGCTGGAAAGGAGCAAAAATCCCCAGTGTTCCATCAGCGGAATCTCCGCTTGGGCGCGGGAGGTGCCTTAACCTCCTCTTTTGTCAAAACGCCGTCGGAAGACAATTGCATGGGCTGAACGGTATAATTGGAGAATTTCGCAATCTCATCCAGCTTGGCCTTTTCCGGGAAATTGCCGATGATGCTCCAGGCCACACCCTTGCGCTTGGCCCGGCCGGTACGGCCGATGCGGTGGACATAGTATTCATTCTCCTCCGGCACATCGTAATTGATGACGCAGTCCACGTCGTCCACATCGATGCCGCGGGAGGCCACGTCCGTGGCAACCAGCACCGGGAGCTTTCCGCTGCGGTAGCGCTGCATGGTCTTCTCCCGCTGCTGCTGACGGATATCCCCGTGGAGGCACTCGCAGTCCAGGCCCGCCCGCTGGAAATCGTCGCACAGCCGCTGACACATGTGCTTGGTGTTGCAGAAAATCATCACCCGCTCGTAGCCCTGGCTCTTGATCAGCCGCAGGGTGGTCTCCGCCTTTTCCAGCGGCGTGCAGCTCAGGCTGTACTGGTCGATATCCGGCTTGTCCTCCTGCTTGGGCTCCACGGTAATCTCCACCTCGTCCCGCTGGTACATCCAGGAGACGGTCATGACCTCCTGGGAGATTGTAGCGGAAAAGAGGCCTAAGTTTTTCCGGTTCTTCACCTTTTCGATGATGCGGGTTACATCCTTGAAAAAGCCCATATCCAGCATCCGGTCCGCCTCGTCCAGAACCACGGTCTGGATTTTGTCCAGACGGATGGTTTTCCGGTTATAATGGTCCATCAGGCGGCCGGGGGTGGCCACCACAATCTGGGGCTTTTTTTCCATGGCTTTGATCTGGCTGCCGATGCCGGCACCGCCGTAGAGCACCGCCACCCGGATATTCTGATAATAGGTCAGCAGACCTCTGAGCTCGTCGCCAATCTGAATGGCCAGCTCCCGGGTGGGGGCCAGAATCAGGCCCTGCACATCCTCGCTCTGGGCATCCACATGCTCAATCATGGGGATGCCAAAGGCAAAGGTCTTGCCGGTGCCGGTAGGCGCCTTGGCGATGACGTCCTTCCACTGCAAAAAGCAGGGAATGGCCTCCGCCTGGATGGTGGTGGGATAGCCGTAGCCCTTTTTCTCCAGTGCCTTCAGCATGGCGCCGGACAGGCCCAGGCTTTCAAATGTAATATTGCTTTCTTCCATAGTTTCATTTCCTTTTCGGTTCAGTCAATCCAGGATATTTTAGCATCCTTTCCCAAATTTTGCAACAGCCCCGTGGACACAAACCGGGAATTCTTCATTGCATTTTCAGAAATTTATGATAGAATGGGAAAAATCACACGCAAAGGAGTACCATTATGCAGAGCATTGCGGAAATTCTTTCCCAGGAGCTGAATCAGAAGCAGCAGTATATTGAAAATGTAATACAGCTGATTGACGAGGGAAACACCATTCCCTTCATTGCCCGTTACCGGAAGGAAATGCACGGGGCCATGGACGACACCTCCCTGCGCGCCCTGGAAACCCGGCTGACCTATCTGCGGAATTTGCAGCAGCGCCGGGACGAGGTCAAAAAATCCATTGAAAATCAGGGCAAGCTCACCCCGGAGCTGTCCCAGGCCATCGACGCCGCCGCCTCCATGACCGAGGTAGAGGACCTGTACCGGCCCTACAAGCAGAAGCGCCGCACCCGGGGCTCCATTGCCCGGGAAAAGGGCTTAGACCCCCTGGCCCAGGCGATTTTCGCCCAGGACGGGCGGGATATTGAAAAGCTGGCCCGGGATTTTCTGGACGAGGAGAAGGGCGTTTCCTCCGTAGAGGATGCCATTGCCGGTGCCTGCGACATCATCGCGGAGAACCTTTCCGACGATGCCGACATCCGGAAGGCTCTGCGGGACCTGTGCACACGCCGGGGCAGCCTCCTGAGCAAGGCCGCAGACGCGGAGGCCGATACGGTTTACAAGCTCTACTATGATTTCAGCCAGAGCATCCAGCGGCTTCTGGACCACCAGATTCTTGCCATCAACCGGGGCGAAAAGGAAGGTGTTCTGAAGGTTACGGTGGCCTTACCCGGAAATGAGGGCGCGGCCCTGGTGTGCCGTGCGGCGCTGAAGCCCACCATGCAGGTATCGGCCCTGGTAAAGGCCGCCGCGGAGGATGCCTATGACCGGCTGATTTTCCCCTCCATCCAGCGGGAAATCCGAAACGCCCTGACGGACCGGGCAAGCCAGGGGGCGATTCACAACTTTGCCCTGAACCTAAAGCCCCTGCTGATGCAGCCCCCCGTCAAGGGCTTTGTGACCATGGGCCTGGACCCCGGCTACCGGAACGGCTGCAAGGTGGCCGTGGTGGATGCCACCGGCAAGGTGCTGGATACCGGCGTCGTCTACCCCACCTTCTCGGAAAAGAAAAAGCAGGAGGCAATTGCGGTTCTCTCCGGGCTGATGCGCAAGCACGGGGTACGGCACATCGCCATCGGCAACGGCACCGCCTCCCGGGAGACGGAGGCCATGGCCGTGGAGCTGCTGCGCTCTTTCCCGGAGGCCAGCTACGCAATCGTCAATGAAGCCGGTGCCTCCGTGTATTCCGCCTCTCCCCTGGCTGCGGAGGAATTCCCCAACTATGATGTAAACCTCCGGTCCGCCGTGTCCATTGCCCGCAGACTCCAGGACCCCCTAGCGGAGCTGGTTAAAATCGACCCCAAGGCCATCGGCGTGGGCCAGTACCAGCACGACTGCCCCCAGAAGGAGCTGGACGAGGCGCTGGGAGCTGTGGTAGAGGACTGCGTCAACGCCGTGGGTGTGGATGCCAATACCGCGTCCAGAAGCCTTTTGGAGCAGGTTTCCGGCCTGAACGCCACCACGGCCAAGAACATTGTGGCCTACCGGGAGGAAAACGGGCCCTTTACCGGCAGAAGCCAGCTGAAAAAGGTGCCGAAGCTGGGACCCAAGGCCTTTGAACAGTGCGCGGGCTTCCTGCGGATTCCTGAAAGCAAGGAGCTGCTTGACAACACCGGCGTACACCCGGAGTCCTACCCCGCCGCCAAGGCGCTGCTAAAGCTGCTTCCCTGCGAAGACCGGCGGGAGCTTCCCAAAAAGCTGGAGCAATACGGGGCCAAACAGGCCGCTGAGTTCTGCGGTGTAGGCGAGCCCACCCTGCGAGATATCGCCAAGGAGCTGGCAAAGCCCGGCCGGGACCCGAGAGACGAGCTGCCAAAGCCCATCCTGCGGAAGGATGTTCTGGAAATGAAGGACTTAAAGCCCGGCATGGTCCTGACCGGCACCGTGCGCAATGTCATTGACTTCGGTGTCTTTGTGGACATCGGCGTGCATCAGGACGGCCTGGTGCACATCTCGGAGGTCTGCAATCGCAGACTGAAGCACCCCAGCGAGATGGTCAGCGTGGGCGATGTGGTAGATGTGGTAGTTCTCAGCGTGGACGAGCAGCGGCACCGGATTTCCCTGAGCATGAAGCAGGCGAAAAAGCAGTAAAAAATTCCACCCTGCCCGGAAAAATCAGGACGATTGCACGAGTAAACATTTCATGAACAGTAGGGGCGGCTACCAGCCGCCCGAAAGCCAATGGGACTGAGTATTTCGTATGAACAGCTCAATCCCGATACATTTCGGGCGGCTGGTAGCCGCCCCTACAGCATCTTGCCGGAATTTGTTCAAAGAATTTTAACTCGTGCAATTGTCGTACGGAAAAATCCGCCGTACTTGACAGGAAATCGAAAATATTGTATAATTGCCGGTGAGATTCCCGAAGATTGGAGCTTTTACTATGAAAAAGTTGATTCGTTTTCTGGTGCCGCTGCTGCTGGCCTGCGTTGTGGTGTTCAGCATCGGCTGGTATCTGTTTGTTTACGACCGAACCTTCACCCGGGATATGCTTTTGCAGCAGGCACGGAACAATGACCTCAAGGGCAATACCGCCCTTTCCTCCTGGTTTTACAATCTGGCCTACAACTACTCGGGTCAGGACGAAAACGTGGCCATCGAGCTTGCAAACCAGTATAAGGCCTCCGGCAACTATACAAAGGCAGAGGTGACCCTGTCCAAGGCCATCCGGGCGGGCGCTACCAAAGAGCTGTATATCGCGCTGTGCAAGACCTATGTGGAGCAGGATAAGCTATTGGATGCCGTTTCCATGCTGAGCAATATCTCCGATGCCAACATCCGGGCCCAGCTGGAGGAGCTGCGGCCCACAGCGCCGGAGCCCGACTATGAATCCGGCTACTACAGCCAGTATATTTCCGTCTCCCTGAGCTCCTCCACCGGCACTATCTACTACACCACCGACGGAGAATACCCCTCCATTGCGGGAAGCTTCTATACGGCCCCCATCGCTCTGTCTCTGGGAGAGACCCAGATTTACGCCATCAGCGTGGGAGAAAACGGCCTTGTAAGCCCGGTGACCATTCTGGGCTACACCGTAGGCGGCGTGATTGAGCCGGTGATTTTCATGGATGCCACCATGGAGAAGACCGTGCGGGAGATTCTGGGCTGCGAGGCAGACCACATTCTCTACACCAACGACCTGTGGCAGATTACGGAGCTGGAGGTACCCAGCGACGTTCGTACGCTGGAGGACCTGGCGCACATGACCTTCCTGGAGAGCCTGACCGTCAACGGGCGGAACATGTCGAACCTGCAGGACTTTGCCCAGCTGACCCACCTGAAAAAGCTGGACCTGTCCGGCTGCCGGTTCCCCGCGGAGAGCATCGCAACCATCGCCGCTTTGCCCCAGTTGCGGGAGCTTACCCTGTCTGGCTGCGGGCTTAGCACCCTGTCCGGTCTGGAAAGCGCCACGGGCCTGGAGGCGTTGGATATCAGCAGCAATACCGTGCGAAATCTGGACCCCCTGTCTTCCCTTACCGAGCTAAACCAGCTCCATGCCGCCCACAACGCCATTACGGACCTTTCTGTGGTGGGAACGCTTGCCAAGCTCACGGAGCTGGATGTCTCCTATAACGCCCTACAGGGCATCGCCCCCCTGTCCGGCTGTGTCCGGCTGGAAACCCTGAACGCCAGCAACAACCAGATTACGGACATCAGCACCGCCGCTGCCCTGCCCCTGCTGACAGAGCTGAACCTGGACTACAACGGCCTGAGCGATCTTTCCGGCCTGTCCGGCTGCACTTCCCTGAAAACCCTGACCCTGTCCAACAACAGCATTGAAGACCTCTCTCCCCTGGTGGGACTGCAGACGCTGGAACGGCTGGACTTCTCCTACAACAACGTTTCGCAGATGCCCCAGTTTGCCGAGAACAGTGCCATGCAGGTGATCGACGGCTCCCACAATGTTCTGGAATCCATTGATGCCCTTCGGAATATGGCTGACATTGGCTATATCTATATGGATTACAACAAGCTGACCAATGTGGATGCCCTGGCCGAGTGCTACCATCTGGTGCAGGTAAATGTTTACGGCAACGAAATTCCCGATGTTTCCGCCCTGACCGAGCATGACATTATCGTCAATTACGACCCCACCGTTGCGGACGAAGATTAAACCTTTCACAAGGCCCCGGATGATGTTCACCCGGGGCCTTGTGTTGTCTGAAAAGCAAAGAAATTTCAGTGTACGTTTCCACATTTGCGGGTTGCTTGCTATTATGTCCCACATGTGATACACTGGACATTCGTTCAACAAATCGGAATTAGTGGAGAATACTGACTTATGAAAATACATATTATTGGTTGCAGTGGTTCTGGAAAAACCTATTTAGCAAATGCACTTTCAAAAAAGTATAATATTTCCCATTTCGACTTAGATGATATTCAATGGGATAATAACGCCAAAGAATATGGCAAAAAGAGAACGCTTGATGAACGAAAAGCGTTATTACAAGAAATATTATATAATAATGATGAGTGGATAGTTGAGGGGGTATATTATGCCTGGGTACAGCAAAGTTTTGATGAAGCTGATAAAATATATGTTTTAGATATGCCTAGTTATTTATATAAAAGTAGAATTATTATGCGCTCTATAAAAAGAAAATTGGGAATACAAAAAGGAAAAAGAGAAACTTTGAAATCGGTCTATAATCTTTTGAAATGGACTGAAACTTTTCAGGATAAAAATCTGAAAGAAATAAGAAGTATTTTAGATAGATATGATGATAAAGTTATATGGCTATCAAGGAAAAAAGATGTAGAGAAAATAATAAAGGCGGTATGATAACTTCCAGTTTATCAGTTCGAATTTCATTTTTCATTGAACCGTTCTGCCCCTGGCATACAAAGGTTTGCAAACGCTGCAAGGCTTATTCGGCAATCAGGGACTTGTAAGTAAAAAAGCATTCCCGGACAGTTTCTTACAACCGTCCGGGAATGCTCTATCTTTTATTGTTTTCCAGTATCAGCTTCAATGCCTCTGTAACGGCACTTTTGCGAACGGTCTCCCGGTCGCCGGGGAACAGGAATTTTTTGGAGATGGTCTGATTTTTGTCACTGTAGCCGATGAAGACCAGGCCCACGGGGTTTCCGAACTCGTCCCCGCCGGGGCCGGCCAGGCCGGTGACGGAAACGGCAACGTCGGCTTCCAGCACGTTTCGCGCCCCCCGGGCCATGGCCTCGGCCACAGGGGCCGAGACGGCACCGAATTGATCCAGCAGATAACGGTCCACACCGAGAACACGGTGCTTGACCCAGTTGGTATAGCTGATAATGCCGCCCTTATACACCGTAGAGCTGCCGGGGACGGCGGTGAGCGCCGCGCCGATGCCGCCGCCGGTACAGCTCTCGGCGGTGACCAGGGTCTTCCCCTCCAGGGCGGTCAAAACCTCACAGCAAAGGCGCGTCATGGTAGGCAACCTTCACTTTCTCAACGCTTTCCAGCGCCTTTACAATCAGCGCCTCCCGGTCCAGCTTCCGTTCCGCGTGGACCACCTGGCCCAGAGTGGGCTTGGTCTTGGGGTGTTTGGGGGTAAAGACCGTGCAGCAATCCTCATAGGGCAGAATGGAGGTTTCCAGGGTGCCGATTTTCCGGGCGATGGTGACAATCTCCTCCTTGTCCATGCCTACCAGGGGCATGAAAATCGGCATATCCACCACAGCGCCGGTAACGGTCATGGCTTCCATGGTCTGGGAAGCCACCTGGCCCAGATTTTCGCCGGTGACCAGGGCACCGCACCCATCCTCCCGGGCAATGCGCTGAGAAATCTCCATCATGAATCGGCGCATAATCAAAGTAAAGTATTCCTCCGGGCAGTTGTCCCGGATGGCCTCCTGAATCTCCGTGAAGGAGACGATGTTGACCGTCATTTTTCCGCTGTAGCGGGTGACCAGACGGGCCAGCTCCAAAACCTTGTCCTTGGCCAGCTGAGAGGTATAGGGATAGGAGAAAAAGTGGACCGCCTCAATCTCCACACCCCGTTTGGCCATCATATAGGCCGAAACCGGAGAGTCGATGCCGCCGGAGAGCAGGCACATGGCTCTGCCGCCCACACCGGTGGGCAGGCCGCCAGCGCCGGGCAGAGCCGGGCCGTGGACATAGGCGGCGTGGTCCCGCACCTCCACATACACCGTATACGCCGGGTGGTGGACGTCCACCGCCACACCGGGATGGGCCTCTGCCAGCCGTCCGCCAATCTCCTGGGAGATGGCAATGGAGCCCATGGGAAACTGCTTGTCCGAGCGCTTGGACTCCACCTTGAAAGACGCGGCGCAGTCCAAATCGGCCCCGAGATATTCCTCGACAGCGTTAAAAATGGCCTCCATAGTCTTCTCGCAGGGGCGGCAGCGGCAGATGCTGTTGACACCGAAGACACTCTTGCAGGCCTCCCAGGCACCTTCCACATCCGCTTCCCCATCCTGGGGCTCCACATAAACCGTGGATTGCAGAATATACACGTCAAAATTGCCGTAGGGCTTCATTCTCCGGCGGATATTCTGGCGGAGCTTGTTTTCAAACTGGCGCTTGTTGGAGCCTTTGAGAATAATCTCGCCCAGCTTCAAAAGAAAGATTTCGTTCATATTGGTTCCTTTCTGATTTCAGGGATTTGCCCCTCTCTTTTTCCCTCATTATATCCGGATTGCCCCGTAAATGCAAGCAAGAAAACAGGGCCGTTAGAAAAGCCTGTCACTGGCTCGCAATGACAGGCTGCTTCCTAACAGTCCCTTTCCGTTTATCGGATTCTTTTGTCCTGTGGCAGGTATTTTTCCACCATCCGGCACAGAAGCAGCAGGTCGATGGGCTTTACCAGGTAGTCCGTCATCCCGCAGGCCAAAAGGCTTTCCGGTGTGGATTCCCGCGCGGGAGCAAACGCTATCGGATGTATTTGAGCATGGCCTCGTTGAGCACATTCATATCAATGGGCTTGGCAACATGGTCGTTCATACCGGCGGCAAGGACCTTTGCCCTGTCCTCGGAGAAGGCATTGGCCGTCATGGCAATTATCGGAATGGATGCCTTCTCCCTGTCCCGAAGCTTCCGGATTTTCTCAGCCGCCTGGCAGCCATCCAGGTTTGGCATCTGCACGTCCATTAGTATGAGCGCGTAATACCCCGGCGCGCACCGCTCCAGCTTTTCGATGCACTGAACGCCATCCGACGCGCGGTCCACCAGGATGCCCTCCTCTGTCAGCAGGGCAATGGCGATTTCGGCGTTCAGGTCGTTGTCCTCCGCCAGCAGAACGCGCTTTCCCTTCAAAGCTTCTTTTCCAACGCCTGTTGTAGAAGGCTTTGCCTGGGTGTCCTCGTAGGAGGCAATCCGCAGAGGAATGCGGAGCGTAACCGTGGTTCCCTCCCCCGGCCTACTTTTGACCTGAATGGTCCCGTCCATCAGGTCAATGAGCTTTTTCACAATGCCCATGCCAAGGCCGGTTCCCTGAATGCCGCTCTGGGTTGTGGAACGCTCCCGGGAAAAGGTCTCAAACATATGCTTCTGGTATTCCTCGGACATGCCAATGCCGTTATCGGCAACAATCACCTCCTGAATCAGCCAACCCTCCCTGCCGGAAGGATATTGGTTCAGGGTGCAGTGGATGGTGCCGCCGTCAGAAGTATACTTAATGGCGTTGCTTAAAACATTGATCAGGATTTCCGTAATCCGGGGGGCATCAAAATAGATATAGGGGTAGCGGATGTTTTTCTCGGAAGTGATGGTATGATGCTTTCGCTCAATATCGGGGTTCATCATGACCATACAGGCATCGAAAACCGTTCCCGCCTCCTGGGGGCTTTCTTCCAGGGTGGTCTTTCCGGATTCAATGCGGGATAGCTCCAAAACGTTATTCAGGATGGACAGCATTCCACGGCCGCTTACCTGAATTTTTTGAAGGTATTCCTGAACCGGCTGGGGATTGCCGGGGGTTTTCTCGGCAAGTGTCGCAAATCCCAGAATTGCGTTCATAGGTGTCCGGATATCATGGGACATATTGAAAAGGAAGGTGGTTTTCGCGGAATTGGCCTCCTCGGCCTGAGAAAGCGCCTCCCGCAATTTTACCTGGCTCTTTTTCAGCTCCGCATTCAATGCCTGAGCTCGCCTGGCAGATTCCCGTGCTTTCCACAGAAGGCACAGAACAAGGCACAGGACCAGGACGAATACGCTGATAAATGTCGCGGATACAATCGGCAGGTTGTCCTTCAGGAACCGTGTCAGCGTCACCTTTTCTCCGGTGCTTTCGTACATGGAGAGTGCACCGGTCAGCATGGTATTGGGCATGGATTTCAGGGTTTTGTTCAAAATGGAAAGCAGTGTGACATCCCCGCGCTGTACGGCAAAGGAGGCGTCGCCCTGCTGCGTCAGGAAAAAGCTGCGGTATTTTCCGTCCTGAATGAACTGGGAAACCAAGCCGGAGGTGGTGAGGAAGCAATCCGCTTCCCCGCCGCGCACCGCCTTTTCCATTTCCTCCAGTGTATCATACTCCACGATTTCCCACTTGGGGTACCGATAGGAAAGGAACCATTTGAGGTTGACGCACTCTTTTGGCACAGCCACACGGATTTTTTCGCTTTCGTCAAAGGTTCTCAGGGGTGTAATGGCCGCAAAATGAAAGCTCCAGACGGTATTGGACAGGGAAAAATCGTTCTTTTCCGCCACCGACGGATTCTGGCTCACATGGAAAATCACATCGATGCTTCCGTTTTTCAGCGCCTCTATCTGTTCCTCCACAGTATCAAAGGCCGTCAACTGAAAGCTGAGCGTGCCGTCGCCCAGGCAGTCCGTGGCATAGGTGATATAGTCTGTAATAACACCGGTCAGCGCGGCGGTTTCCGCATTCAAGGCACTGACCCCGGGGTCGTTGACCAAAAAGCCAACCCGAATGTCCCCGTGCTGGGCAAGCCATGCCTTTTCCTCCCTGGAAAGGACGGCAACCGACTGGGAGGATAGGTAGCGCCGGTAGAGCTCGTCGCTGTAGAAGGGCTTGTCGTACTCCATTTGTTGCATGGCAGTGTCCAGAGCTTCCTTGATATCCGGACGGCTTTTGCTGATGCCAAAATAGATATCAGAGCCGCCGACGGTGGCCACGGCGGACATCCCGGCCTCCACCCAGGCGGGGGTTTCCGTAGAAACAACGCCGTCAATCTCATGGGACAGGGCCAGGTCTCTTGCCCGCTCAAAACTGTCCAGATTCTGATGCTCGGTGTGGATATTGTTCCTGGTCTCCCATTGGGCAAACTGAGTTCCCTGGATGCTGTCCTCCATCACAATCACCCGTTTGCCGTTCAGGGTGCTGAGATCGGAGGCGGAAATGTCCCCACCGGAAAGGTCCGCGTAAAGATAACACTTTTCCTCTCCCATGGATAACTCCGAAAACAGCATGGTTTCCGCCCGCTCCTCGGTTTGGGAAAGGGCCGCCATCATATCAATCTCGCCGTTTTGCAGCATTCCCAGCAGCTCTGCCCAGTCACCTTTGACATATTCGTATTTCCAGCCTGTATAAGCGGCCACCGTCTGCTCGTATTCATAGCCGTAACCGCTGCGCTCGCCGTTTTCTCCCGTGATATGGTACGAATCCTCATACCAGCCAACCCGAATGACATTTTCCCCGGCTCCGGTGGCGGACACCGGGAAGGAAGAGGCCAGCAAAAAGAGGGCCAGCAGGAGGCACCCCAGAGGCCGATAACGGTGCCTGCTGTTTTCAAAGTGCCGATTGTGTTTTTTGTCCATGGTTATTTCAATCCTTTATACCGTTTTCTCAGCCGATTCGCCCCAGTGTGACATTGCGGTATTGAATAGCCTCGGCGATGTGCTGGAGCTGAATGTCCTCGCTGCCGTCCAGGTCCGCAACGGTCCGCGCCACCCGGAGAATCCGGTCATAGCTGCGGGCGGTTAAGCCCATGGTGTCGAAGGCCTGCTTCATCAGCGCCGCGCAGTCGTCGGACAGGGCGCAGAACGAACGCATTTCCCCGGGGCCCATCCGGGCGTTGCACATGCCGCTCTGCTCGCCGAATCTTGCCTCCTGGCGCTTTCGGGCGGCGTTGACCCGCTGCTTGATGGCGCTGGAGGGCTCCGCCGGGGTGCGGTCCCGCAGGTCCTCGAACTGGACGGCATTCACCTCTACTATAATGTCGATTCTATCCAGCATGGGGCCGGAAATCCGGCTCTGGTAGTTCTCCACAGCCTGCTGGCTGCACCGGCACCGTCCGCTGGGGTCCCCATACCAGCCGCATTTGCAGGGGTTCATGGCGCAGACCATCATAAATTCCGCGGGATAGGTCACGGAACCGGAGACCCGGGAAATGGTGACCTGCCCGTCTTCCAAAGGCTGGCGCATCAGGTCCAGGGAGTCCTTTCGGAATTCCGGCAGCTCGTCCAGGAAAAGAACGCCCTTGTGGGCCATGGAGATCTCCCCTGGCTTGGGGTTGCTGCCTCCGCCTACCAGACCGGCGTTGGAGACGGTATGGTGCGGGGCTCGGAAGGGGCGGCGGGTCAGAAGCGGATGCTGCTGGGTCAGAAGGCCCATGACGGAATAAATCTGGCTGACCTCTAAGGATTCGGCCCAGGTCATGTCCGGCAGAATGGAGGGAAGGCGCTTGCTGAGCATACTCTTTCCGGACCCCGGAGGGCCGATGAGCAGCACATTGTGGCTCCCCGCGGCGGCAACCTCCAGTGCCCGCTTCACATTCTCCTGCCCCAGAACATCCTTAAAGTCCGGCTCCGGCGCGTCGTCGGGCTCCGGAACCCAGATGGGATGCTCCGGAAGGTCTTTCAGTCCGTTCAGCCCGTCGGCCAGCTCCCGAACCGTGCCTACGGGAATCACCATAGGGCCCCGGGACAGCGTTGCCTCCGCCGCGTTTTCCGCGGGGACAAACAGATACCGGATGCCCTGCTCCTTGGCGGCCAGAGACATGGGAAGCACTCCGGAAATGGGGCGGATGCCCCCGTCCAGGCTCAGCTCCCCCAAAAAGGCGCAGTCGTGGGCAGGCCTGCGGATTTCCCCCGAGGCAGCCAGAATACTCAAAAGAATCGGAAGGTCAAAATGGGTTCCGGACTTTTTCTGATTGGCCGGGGCCAGATTGACGGTAATCCGGCTGACGGGGAACTTGAGCCCCGAGCTCTTGGCCGCGGCCCGCACCCGCTCCCGGGCCTCCTTGACCGCCGCGTCCGGCAGGCCGACAATATCAAAGGCGGGCAGGCCCCCGGAAATATAGCACTCCGCTGTTACCAGGGACCCGTGAATCCCGGAAATCCCCAGCGTTCGTACACTGCAAATCATATTGGCGCTCCCTTCTATGTCCTTTTTCTATTAAATATTATCATAACGGAAATGAACGCAAAAAACAATCCCTATTCTTATTTTTGATGCCCCCATTCGATATTTTATATATCATCTTTTGACGGTATATAAAATCGGTATATGAAATTTTACGTTTTTTGTCTGGATTTGGCTTTACAAGTTGTAAGAATTGTGGTACTATATACACGCAAAACTTGAATCCTTTAGGAGGTATTTCATTTTGGCAAGAAAATTTAAAAC
>OIZI01000461.1_pt1 | contig 21137 bp, 20 predicted proteins | sample 1588441 | NCBI WGS metagenome assembly OIZI01 (sample SAMN03283284) | human gut metagenome | biome: human-associated habitat; material: feces | host: Homo sapiens | place: Peru | collected 2012 | reverse complement strand
GGGCTTCGGCGGCTGCCTGAAGAACATCGGCATGGGCTGCGGAAGCCACGCCGGTAAGATGGAGCAGCACAACGCCGGTAAGCCCCATGTGAATCAGAAGCTGTGCGTGGGCTGTGGCCAGTGCCGCAAGATCTGCGCCCACGGCGCACCGGTCATTACCGACCGGAAGGCCGCCATCGACCACGATAAGTGCGTGGGCTGCGGCCGGTGCATCGCCATCTGCCCCAAGAACGCGGTGCAGATCAATTGGGACGAGTCCACCAGCAACCTGAACCGCAAGATCGCCGAGTACACCAAGGCGGTGGTGGATGGCCGTCCCTGCTTCCACATTTCGCTGGTCATCGACGTGTCCCCCAACTGCGACTGCCGCAGCGAGAACGACATGGCCATCGTGCCCAATGTGGGCATGTTCGCCTCCTTCGATCCGGTGGCGCTGGACATGGCCTGTATCGATGCGGTGAATGCCCAGATGCCGCTGCACGGCAGCGCGGCGGACTGCCCGGAGGATCATCAGCACGCCCACGACCACTTCCAGCGCATCCATCCCGACACGGATTGGCGCAGCTGTCTGGAGCACGGCGAGAAGATCGGACTGGGCACACGGGAGTATGAGTTGGTGAAGATTTGAGTTTTGTATAAAAAACAGCCGGTGCAGCGCACCGGCCGTTTTTTCGTGGGGGAAAAATGATGTAGGGGCGACGACTCTGTTCGCCCCAGTAATGATGCGATTGATCGTCAGGGCGGACAGAGTTGTTCGCCCCTACAGAGAGGCTGGTGAGGATCACCCTTACACCAGCTCCGCAAAGCTCCGGATGCAGCGGTGGCACACCGTCTGCATCTCGTCCCACGACACATGGAAAAATTCGTCGTACACGCCGATGACCTGCATGCCCGCTGTCCGGGCGCTGCGGCAGGCGGCGATGGAATCGTCGAAAATGGTGCAGTCCGCCACGTCCACGCCCAGCAGCTCCGCCGTTTTGCGGTAGATGGCGGGCTCCTTTTTGTCCATGCCCAGCTCCTGGGCAAAGTAGATATGCTCGAAATAGGGCTTCAGCCCCAGGTGTCCCAGCGCCGCGTGACAGTGGGTGGGAACGCTGGAGGTCAGGACGGCCATCCGCTCTCCGGCGGCCTTGCACTTCTCCAGATAATCCACCACGCCGGGCTTTACCGGAACGCTGGTGGTGTACAGGTCGCCGGCCATCTCCATCCACTCGGCCATGATCTCGTCGGTGGACTCGCTGAGGTGGCAGTATTCCTTGGTGAAGATGGCGGCCTTGGGGAACACGGTGTGGGCCACGCCCTCGTAGTATTCCCGGGTGTAGGGCAGACCCCGCTTGGCCAGAAACGCGGTGTCCACATCACGCCAGATGCCGTTGGAGTCGATGAGGGTGCCGTCCATGTCAAAAATCAGCATAAATATTCTCCTTTATCGTCGATCCAGAAGCGCCACGGGAAGTCTACGGCTTCCTGTGCATAGTCGATGCCGATGCGCTTGCCGGTGTGGATGGTGAGGGGACGGGGCGGCCGATCGGGCAGGCCCACGTCGGAGAGGGCGGTGCAGAGGAACAGCTCCTCTCCCGTGGTCAGGTCGATGCCGTTCTGGCGGCGGTCCAGCCCCAGCGCCTGACAGCACTTGCCGGGGCCGTTGAGGAAGTTCTTCCGCTGATAGGCGGTCAGTTCGTCAGGGGCTTTGCCATACCGCAGGCGGCAGAGGGCTTCCAGACCGTGCACCGGGGCGAGACCCCGCAGCAGCACGGCGGAGGGCTCCCCCTCCGGCTCGGTGACGAAGTTCAGGCAGCAGTGCATGCCGTAGATGAGATAGATGTAGGCGTGGCCCGGCGGGCCGAACATGGTGGCGTTGCGGGCGGTCTTGTGGTAGCCGTAGGAGTGGGCGGCCTTGTCGATGGCGCCCACGTAGGCCTCGGTTTCCGTGATGCGGCACATCAGCAGTTGCCCCTCATACCGCCGAACCAGATAGCAGTCCACAAGACTGCGGGCGATATCCACCGTATTTCCTGTATAAAAATTCCGACAAAGTATTGCCATTTTCGTCCTCCGGTGGTATAGTGCTTTTGCTATTCTATCACTTTTACGGAGAAAATACAAGAAAAAGGAAGTGTTGCCGCGATGCCTGCGTACAATTACAAAAAAGGTCTGACCGCCATGCTGGGGTGTTTCTTCATCTGGGGGTTCCAGCCGTTATACTGGTATCTGTGCGGCGGCATGGATACCTTCTTCCTGATGGCCAGCCGTATTGTGTGGGCGGCGGTGTGCTGCGTGCTGCTGCTGTGGATGCAGGGCAAGCTGCCCCAGCTGGCGGCGGCCTTCAAGGATAAGCAGGTGCTGAAGCGGGAGATCCCGGCGGCGGTGTTCCTGTTCGGCGACTGGATCGTGTATCTGTGGGCGGTGCAGAACGGCCGGGTGCTGGAGTGCTCGCTGGGCTACTACATCCAGCCGCTGGTGGTGTTCGCTTTCGGCGCGGTGATCTTCAAGGAGAAGATCTCGTGGCGGCACTTCGTCATCATTGCCATTGTGGTGGTGGGCATCGTGCTGAGCACCAGCGGCTTCGGCGGCGTGCCCTATGTGACTATCGCGCTGGCTGCCATGTTTGCCATTTATGCCGCCATCAAGAAAAGCCTGACCATTGATTCCATCGTCAGCACCACCATGGAGATCATCATGATGGTGCCGGTGGCCATCGTATTCGTGCTGTGCTGCCGTATGGGCGACAACGGCATGGGCAGCCTGACGGTGGTGCGGCAGCTGCTGCTGATGGGCTCCGGTGTGGTGACGGCAGTTCCTATGCTGTTCTATGCCATCGGCGTGCGAAACCTGCCGCTGATGACCACCGGTATCTGTCAGTATCTCAGCCCCACGCTGGCTATCTTCTGCGGCATGATCATGGGCGAGAGCCTGACGAAGGAAAAGCTGGTGAGCTTCTGTTTCATCTGGGCAGGCGTGATTTTGTATACGCTGAACAGCATTTATGAGGAGAAAAAGCGCAGCAAAACGGCGGCGTGAGGAGGAAACCGAATGAATATTACAGTCTATCTGGGTGCAAACGAGGGCAACGATCCGGCTCTGGGGCAGGCTGTGCGGGAGCTGGGCCGGTGGATCGGCGAAAGCGGCTACACGTTGGTTTACGGCGGGTCAAAGACCGGACTGATGGGCGATATTGCCAGAAGCGTTTTGGAGATCGGCGGAGAGGTCATCGGCGTGGAGCCGCAGTTTTTCATGGACGCGGGTTTTCAGTACGACGGTCTGACGGAGCTGATCGTGACGAAGGATATGGCGGAGCGCAAGACGAAGATGATCCAACTGGGCGACGCCTTTATCGCCTTTCCCGGCGGTACGGGAACGCTGGAGGAGATCGCAGAGGTCATGTCCAAGGTGTCGCTGAAGCAGCTGGACGCGCCCTGCATCCTCTATAATCTGAACGGCTATTACGACGACCTGAAGGCGCTGCTGCGGCGCATGATCGAAAAGGAACTATCCTCGGAGGAGCGGCAGCAGGGGATCTACTTTGCGGAAAATCTTGCGCAGATCAAAGAGATATTGGAGAAGTGACCCCAACAGCAGCCTGCGGCATTCGCCGCAGGCTGCTGTTGCGTCGTGGGGCAGGGGATGGTATAATAAAGGAAAAAGGAGGGTGCGGATATGGGAAAGCGGATTTCTGTGATTCTGATCGTGGTGCTGGCGGCTGCGGCGGTGACTTTTGGGGTGCTATGGCAGAGTGCGCTGCGGGATCATTCCGATATTAAGGCGCTGGCACAGGCAGGCGCGAACGAGGCATGCAGCCGTTTTTCGGACTTTCAGAAAAGGGGAGACGACGGAGACTACTGGGGCGGCGTGGCGGCGTTTCACACCTTTCAGCAGGCTCACATCCTCCTGACGGAGGGGACGCCTCAGGCCGCCGACCGGGTGTTTTGCAGCGAGGTCTACGGCGCGCTGCTGCTGAAGCCGGAGCTGGCTAAGGAACATATGGCGGAGGTCATCGCGGTGATGGAGCTGCTGGCGCGGGATGTGACGGACGCCAACGCGTATGTGCGCATGGCGAAGCTGGGCAATGCGCTGGGGCAGTGAGCCGCAAGAGATGAAACAAGAGCGAAAGAAAGACGGAAAAGGAAAGCGATGAAAGGAAATCTGTCCCGGCGGCTTGCCATGTACACTGCCGGATTGTTTGTGATGACGGTGGGGATCGCCCTGTCGGTAAAATCGCGGCTGGGGGTGTCGCCCATCAGCTCCATCCCCCCTATGCCATGACGTGCATCTGGGGCATTGAAATGGGCAAGGCCACCATCCTACTGCATTGCTCGCTGGTGCTGCTGCAGGTCATTCTGCTGCGGAAGGACTTCAAGCCGGTGAATCTGCTGCAGGTGGTGGTGGGCATCGTATTCGGGTATTTTACCACTTTCTGTAACTGGTGCGTGTCCTTCCTGCCGGAGCCGGACGGCATAGTGCTGCGGGTCATATTGCTGCTGCTGAGCGTGGTGTGTATCGGCAGCTTCGGCAGCGTAGGCGTTGGCACGGTCATTGTTGCCGTTCTGGTGGGGACGGTGCTGGGATTTTTTACCAAGTGGTTGGGAGCGCGGCGTGACTGCTGGCTGTTCGGAAAAGAGACTGTTCGGGAATGACGCAGCGCTTTACAGCCTGGAGAAAGGAGCAGAAAATGGCAAAATTTCAGGATAAATTGATCGCGGACGGATACTGCGATGCCCGGGGTGCGGGTTTTTGCGCGACGGCCACGAGCCTGCCGGGTGGGGTATATGGCATGGTGGCCCTGTGCGTCAGGGAGCATGTGTTGTACCTCTACGATGTGGACATGAGGGGCAATATCGGCGAACTGCTGCATGAGATCCCGCTGGAGCGGATCGAAAATTTGAAGATACGGACGGGCTTTTTCAGTCAGGTATTGCGATTTGAGTACGAGGGCGCGGTGTTTTCTTTTACCAATTTTGTGGGGGTGAAGCCTGCGCTGGAGGTCATCAGGCAGGAAGCCGCGCGGCGCTGACCGCAACTGCCAGTTGCTTGTCTGGCGAACGATCCTGTGCTATACTGACGGTATGGAGGTGTTCGACATGGAAACAAAGGAGATTTTACATCATCTGCGGACAGAAAAGGGGCTGTCGCAGGACGAACTGGCGGAAAAGGTTTTTGTGACGCGGCAGGCGGTGTCCCGCTGGGAAAACGGCGAGACAACGCCGGGACTGGAGACCTTGAAGCGGCTTTCCCAGCTTTTTGATGTGTCCATCAATACGCTGCTGGGCTCCCCGCGGCAGCTGATCTGCCAGTGCTGCGGAATGCCGCTGGACGATTCCACCATCAGCAAGGAGCCGGACGGCGATTTCAACGAGGACTATTGCAAGTGGTGCTATGCCGACGGTACGTTCAAGTACACCAGCAAGGAGCAGCTGATCGATTTCTGCGTGACCCACATGGCCAGTGAAAGCTGGCCCGCAGAGCAGGTCAGGGCCCATATGGAAGCTGTGGTGCCGGAGTTGAAGCACTGGAAGAAATAAAAGGCAGCGAAAGAACACCCCGCCGCAGGCGATGCCTGCGGCGGGGTTCTTATAAAAGCCTCGCAGAGTTCGCGTCCGCAGACGCGAAATAATTTAATCATTTTTTGCCGCGACATGTGCGTGGCAAAAAATACTTCTCGGCCCAGCAAGTGCCAAAGGCGCGCAGCGGGCCGCAAACCTTTTGGCAGCAAAATCGTGAGATTTTGCGCTAGTTTTTAATATGGTATCGTCGCCATGGCCGCCGCGTCACGGGGGTCGAGGAAAATACCGCCTGTCAGGGGCAGCGCCGTCAACAGCAGATAGGCAACCCCCAACAGGATGGCCAGCAGATACCACAGCAGCTCGCCACCCGGTAAGCGCCGCCGCAGCAGAAAATGGTACAGCGCCATCGCTCCTGCCGCCGCGCCGCAGAACAGCAGCCACAGGGGCAGGACGCCCCACAGAAAGCGGCATAATAGCACCATCAGCGCCGTGGTGGTCAGCAGCGCGGCGCAGTGTCCGCCCCGCGAGGCGCTCTCCAGCGGCTCCAATCGCCACAGCAGCAGCGCCGCCGTCAGATAGGGCCAGAACACCAGCTTGCCCAGCTCCCAGGGACTCTCGTTTATCGGAGACAGCACCTCCGTGGCGGGACAGGGCAGGGCGGCGGCCAACCCCCGCAGCAGCACGGCGGCGGCTGCCGCCGCCAGAAACGCCCACAGATACCGCAAGCGCCGAAACATACGCATCGCTCCCTTTCCGGATCGTTATGTCTATTCCTATGCGGAGCGGCGGTAAAGCTTGACAGTTTCCGGCCACAGGGGATATAATAGAAGTACTTGTCCGTCTTTTTATGATAAAGAGGTAACGTATTTCATGAATATTCGATTGATCACCCGCACAGTGGGCTATATCCTGTGGGTCGAGGGCGGCTTTCTACTGCTGCCGCTGCTGGTCAGTTTGGGTTATGGCGACGGCTGCTGGGAGGCTTTCCTCTCCGCAGCGCTGCTGTGCGGCATTTTGGGCGCGCTGGCGTATCTGGTGCCGGTGAAACGGGGAAGGATGCAGGGCCGTGATGCCTACGCCGCCGTGGCGCTGGCGTGGGTGGCGCTGACGCTTACGGGCGCGTTCCCCTACCTGCTGTCCGATACCATTCCGTCCTTTGTGGATGCATTATTCGAGACCGCTTCCGGTCTGACCACCACCGGTGCCACCATTCTGGACTCGGTGGAGACCATGCCGCCCAGCATCCTGTTCTGGCGCAGCGAGACCCAGTGGATGGGCGGTATGGGCGTTCTGGTGCTGTTTCTGGCGCTGATGCCCCATCTGGGCGACGGCGCCTACTATCTGATGAAAGCGGAAAGCCCCGGCCCCATCAAGTCCAAGCTGGTGCCCCGTGTGGGCGGCACCGCCAAGATTCTGTACACCATCTATATCGTGCTGACGGCGGCGGAGGCAGTGGCCCTGCGCATTGCGGGCATGTCTTGGTTCGACGCGGTGAACCACTCCTTCACCACCATGGCCACCGGCGGCTTTTCCGTCCGCAACGCCTCTATCGCCGAGTATCAGTCCGACGCTATCGCATGGGTCATCGTGGCCTTTACGTTTCTGGCAGGCATCAACTTTTCGCTGCTGTACGCCGTTGTGCGGGGCCGGATCAGGGACGCTCTGCGCAGCGAGGAGCTGCGGTGGTATCTGCTGATTTTAGCGGCTACCATCACCCTGATCTGCGTCGACCTGCACGTGGAACTGGGACAGGGCTGGTATGAATCCGTCACCGACGCGGCGTTTCAGGCTACCACCATCATGAGCACCACCGGCTACGCCACCAAGGACTTCACCCTGTGGCCCACCTTCAGCCGGTGTATTCTGGTGCTGCTGATGTATGTGGGCGGCTGCGCCGGTTCCACAGCCGGCGGCATGAAGATCAGCCGCCTGATGCTGCAGGTCAAGAGCCTGCGGCGGGAGTTGGATCACATCATCCACCCCAACCGGGTGTCGGTTATCACCATGGACGGCCAGAGCGTGGACGAGCGGGCCGTCAATTCCGCCCACATGTTTCAGGTGGCGTACCTGCTGATCCTGATGGCCGGTACGCTGGTGGTTTCGCTGGATGTGCTGGGCTTCACGGAGTCCTTTGTGGCATCGCTGACCTGTATCAGCAATGTTGGTCCGTCGCTGGGTGCTCTTGGCCCCATGGCTAACTTCGCGCCCCTGTCGTGGTTCAGCAAGCTGGTGCTGGCCCTTATCATGCTGATGGGCCGTCTGGAGTTGATGCCGTTGCTGGTGCTGCTGAGCCCCTCCACATGGCGGAATAAGTAAATAAAAACCTGACCGGTCGCCCGCGACCGGTCAGGTTTTTATTTACCTGCCGCGCAGCAGCGCGTACAGCTGGGCGTCTTTATAATACACCGTGCCGAGTCCCACCATGACCTGCACGATATTCTGCGGCTCACCGGCGCTGACGTAAACCTCACCCTGATCCAGCAGAAACGTCACGTACCGGTCAGCACCATCGTATCCCGCCGCAAGGGCGGCTTCCTGACTGATATTGTGCTCCGCCGCGCCGTTCAGGGCAGCCGCCAGCTGCTCCACCGTCACGTCGGCGGCTGCTGCAGTGTTCAGCTCGTAAATATCCTCCGGTCGCAGCGCCGCCATCAGGCGCAGCGCCATGGCGTCATGCTTCCGCTGTTCCTCCTGTTGCTGCGTCTCCTGCCGCTGTTTGCTGCCGTCCAGGTCTACACGCTCCACGGCGCTGAACATTTCCGTGACCCACTGGCGATCCTCCGGGAAATCGGCGTGGTATTCGCCTGTGCTGTCCAGAAACACCAGTCCCAGCAGCGTATTGCCCTGATACCGGGCCACCGCGTACTCCCTGATGGGGAGACGCATCTGACTGTCCAGCGCCAGCATATCCACGGGAGACGCCTTTTCCGGCTCCCGCATCGTCAGCGCGCCGTCCAGCCGATACCAGTCCGCCCGGTTTTCTCCCGTCTCGTACTGCCACACCTGCGCAAAGCCGGTCAGCACACAGCCGCCATAACCCGCCGGATCGTCCGCCCGTTCTGCCAGCAGCGCCTGCAATTTCCCATCCACCTGAGACTGGAAGGTCTCATAGGCGGACTGGTCGATACGGGTGCTGCCGTCCCGGCTGCAGCGCACCAACTCGTACAGGTCACTGTCGTTGAAATAGGCCGTCCGCTGGCAGCTCTCCCGCGCGGAAAGCCGCTCGGACTGGACGACCACCACATTCTCCGCCAGACCGCAGCTGAGACGGAGAACGTCGGCGGGAACCGACACCGTGACTTCCCACTGACAGCCGGACACGCTGTAGCCCAGATCGTAGCAGGCCTCGGATTCCGTAATCTCGTGTGTCGCCGCGTTATTCAGCGCCTTCCACATCTGCTCCGGGCTTGCGGCGGCCAGCTGGCCGCCGCAAAGGGCAACCTTTGTCACCTCGTCCTCCTGCAGAGCGGCCATAAAGGCCGCCGTGGGGCTGAGATTCGGGTCTACCGCCGGTTCATCTATCTGTTCCGGCTGCGCTGCGCCGTTCGCGCCGCAGCCAGCCAGCAACGCCAGCAGCAAAGCCGCCAGCAGCGCTATTCCTTTCTTTCTCATAAGGCGTCCTCCATAGCGGCCAGCATATCGTTGGCCCACTCCCAGTCCTCGTCAAACAGCGTCCAATAGAGATCGTCATATGACATGAACACCAGCCCCAGAAAGGCATCATCCTTATACCGGGCCACTACCTTTCCCGCGTCGTTGAAGCCCTGCATCCGCAGCTGGCTGTCCAGATATACGCCGCCTGCCCAGCCGATCTCTAGCGGCTTATCGGGGATCAGGGCATAGTCGAACTGGTACACCTCCGCCCGGTTGCCGTCCTCGGTGGCGTACTGCCACAGCTTGGTGAAGCGGGTCAGCTGATAGGCGTGGAATTCGCCGGGGTTCGTGGCGTAGGTGTCCAGCGTCCGCTGCATCCTCGCGTCCAGCTCCGACTTGAATGCGGCATACGCCGTCTGATCGACCACCTCGTCATAGTCCCGGCAGTGGCGCACCAGATCGTAGAGCGTTTCATCCTCGAAATATCCCTCGTCACGGGCAGAGGCGTCATAGGAAGCGACCAGAACCACATTCTCCGTCAGGCCGCAGCGAACGTCCATCTTGTGTTCGTACATATCGATCTGCCAGAAAAGGTACGAGTCTCCCATTTGCGCCTGCCCTCCGGTAACGGGATGCTCCGCCGCGCCGTGCAGGGCGTCCGCCAGCTGTCGCGGCGTTACGTTGGGATAGTAGAGACTCCCGATATCCTCCGGGCGGATGGCGGCCATCCGCTCCGCAACGGTAGGCGTCTCCTCGCGGCACTGGCTCACCAGCTGATAAAGCGCATGGCAGCGGAAGTACGCGATGCTGCCCTCCGGGTGAGGATACGAGGAAGAATACAGGACAGAGGTATCTATCACCTGCACGATGTCCAGCGTCTTGTCCCAGGAGAGCCCCAGGTCGGGGCTGCCGCTGACGGGGATGATGACGCACCAGCCATCCTCCTGTCCGTAGCCCGCCGCTTCCGCTTCTTCCTTTGTGATCTCGCAGAACACGGCATCATGCAGAGCCGTTACCAGCTGCTCCACGGTGATTTGGGGGTATTGATCGATGAATCCATCATCGATCTTCTCCGCTGTGATCTCCGCCATGGCGGCGGCCACAGTGCCCGGCTCCGGCTGCGCTGCACTGTCCGCGCCGCAGCCGGTCAACACCAACAGCAGCAACAATGCCGCCAGCAAGGCTTTTCCTTTCTTTCTCATACCGTCCTCCTTACCGCTGAACGGAGCGCACGCCGTTGTCTACAATGCGCCATCTGCCGTCGTTATATTGGGTGAGATAGAAAAATTCCGTGATGGTGCCGCTGTCCAGGAAGGTCTTTGTGCCGTCGTACTGGGCCTCATACACCGCCTTGACCGTCACAAAGTGGTCGGCCAGCAGTTCATTCGTCCAGCCGCGGGATCGGGCCAGATCGCCGTCGCTGTACATTTCCACGATCCGGGCCGTCTCCGTCTCGTCAAGAGCGGCGGAGATCACGCGGGTGCTGAGGGTGGCGGGCTTTTGGGCGTCCGCCTCGATGGCCTTGCGCACCACCTCCACCGGGTCGGCGGCAGGCTCCTGAAGCCAGCCCTCAAACTGATTAAAGAGCAGCACAGGGAAACTATCCCGGCCAATCGAGGAATTGAGCGTGATCTCATAAGGCCCGCCGCCCGGCGTCAGTTCAACAGTACCGCCGAAAGGATCGTAATACTTCCAGTTGGCGTGGGGTACGCCGTTGCTGTCGTTCTCCGCGCCGCCGGACACCACCGTGAAGGTAGCGCCGGGACACACCACAAAGTAGTTGTTTTCAAAGACCTGCGTTTCATCCTCCCGCACGAGACCTTTGCCGGTGTAGTACACGTCCGTCACCTCCAGCGTCAGATCCTCATAGGTGAAAGTCTGGGTGGTCAGCACCGCCCTGCTGGGCAGCGTCCCCAACCGGTCGGCAGGAGCGATCTCCACCTCCGGCGTAGTTACCTCCGGAAATGTGCTGTGAGCCCGGTAGAAATCGTTCTGCCGCACCAGCTCATAAAGATCGTGATCCCGGAAATAGGCAACGGGCTGCGTTGCCGCTGATGAAAAAGTAGGCACCTGCTCTGGGGAGTAATCTATCACACGCACGATATCCGCAGGAATAGTGCTGCAGGTTAATACCAGCTCGTCGCCGTTCTCCACAGAGAGCGATATTTGATACCAAAGATTTTCCCCCTCGATGTGATCGGCCTGCTCCGCCTTTTGGAAGTCCTCCTCCGTGATCTCGTAGGCGGCGGCGCGGTTGATGGCCTTTACCATCTGTTCCCAGTCAATATCGGGATAGCCGTTCACACTTTCGCTGCTCAGATCGTCGGTGGTCAGCTTCGCCATCATGGCGGCGATGGAGCCCAGATTGCCGGATAGTTCCTCCTTCTTCGCTCCCGTAAAGGTGCAGCCTACGCACAGCGCCGCCGCCAGCACCAAAGCAATAGCGGCCAGCGCCGCCGTCCGGGGCTTTTTCGCCAGCAGGACGATCCGCTCGTGGAGACTGGTCTTGCCGCCGTCCATGGCGGTGGCGGTCAGCAGTGGGCTTACGCCCCGGCTACAGGCCATGCGGATCAGGGTGCGGCCATAGGCGGCGCGTTCCGTTTCGCCAAGGGTGCGGATGGTGGTCTCGTCACAGGCCAGCTCGCCGTCCTGACGGGACAGCTTCGCCACCCACCACACCAGAGGGTTCCACCAGTGCAGCGCCAGACACACTGCCCGCAGCAGCGCCCACACATGGTCGCCATGGCGGAAATGGGTGGTCTCGTGGGCCACCGCGTGGCGCAGCAGCACCGGATCGTCCGCCGTGGCCTGCGTCACATAGATGGCGGGCCGGAACAGGCCGAACAGACAGGGCACCGCCCGCTCCTCCGCCACATAGACGGGAAGTGCCGCACCCTCCACCGCCAGCGGACGGCGGCAGCGCCGCAAACGCCGTACAAAGCGGACGTTGGCCGCCAGAAACACCAGCAGTGTCGCCGCCGCGCCGCACCGCCACACCGGCAGCAAGATCTTGCGGAGGGTCAGGGCGTTTTCCATATGGCCGAACTGCGCGTCGGCGGCGCTGGGTTCCGCCAGCACCACGGTATTACTCACCGCGCCGCCGATGGGATGGCCCTGTACCGTACCGTTGCTGGCCTGCCAGATCAAATCCACGTCCCGGACGCTTTCCACCGCCTGCACCACCGGGGCGCGCTCCACCACCGACATGACGCTGATATCCGTGCTGCCGAAGCTGACGGGGAGCAGCAGCCGCGCCAGCACCAGCAACCACAGGGCGTATTGCAGCCGCAGGCTGATCCGTCCCCGCAGCAGATACCGCAGGGCGATCACCGCAAGGATCAGGATACACGAGGATACCACCCATTCAATCATGCTCTTCCTCCATTTCCTGCAAAATGGCGTACAGCTTGTCGATCTCCTCCTGAGACAGCGTCTGCTTCTTTACCAGCGAGCTGACCAGCAGGCTGACGCTGCCCTGATACACCCGCTCCAGCAGGTGCTCCGTCTCCTGCACCGCCGCGTCCTCACGGGCTACCTGCGGCCGGTAGTGCTTCATGCCGCCCTCGCTGACGGCGCTGACCGCGCCCTTGTCCTCCAGCCGCCGCAGCAGCGTCAGGGTGGTGCTGCGGCTCCAGCCGGTGGTTTTTCCCAGCGCGTCGATGATCTCCCGTCCCGTCCGCGGCGCGGACATCCACAGGCATTCCATCACCTGCCATTCCGCCTCCGTCAGACCCATGTGTGCCATGTTCTCACCTCCTGCTGTTTACATCTGTAATCACACTGTAGCATATTTGTTTACGTTTGTCAACAGGTCGGAGGAAAAATTTCTCCCTTTATTAGCCTCCCCTGTGTAAGGGGAGGTGGCAAAAATCTTTGATTTTTGACGGAGGGGTTGTTACAATCCCCCAGTCTCGCTTACGCTCGACAGCCCCCTTTACACAAGGGGGCCTTTTATACTGCCTTCCGTGTAATCACACAACAAATCCCCTCCGGCGTACCGGAGGGGATCGTATATCACAAATCAACAATAACCGCCTCGTGTCCCGTGGCGGGCAGAAACTTCTCCAGCACGTCACAGGTTTTCAGCCGCAGGGAGGAGGTATTCTCGCAGGGATGGCAGCCGAACCATTCATCCTCGGCCACCGTGCGGTCGATGGCCAGCGTGACCCGGTGCTCCGTGTCGTTCATCAGCCCCAGAATGGAGGCGGAACCGGCATGGCAGCCCAGCAGCCCGATCAAGTCCTCCTCGGTGGCAAAGCTGAGCCGGGAGGAGCCGATCAGCTTGGAGAAATCCTTGGTGGAAAAGGGCTTGTCCCCCGGCATGCACAGCAGGTAAAAGGCGCTGCGGTTCCGGGGCGTCAGCAGCAGATTCTTGCAGATGGAAACATCCAGCGCCTCACCGATGGCGACGCAGTCCTCCATGGTGAAGGCCGCCTCATGATCCACACGGGTAAATGGGATATCCAGCCGGGCAAGACACTCGTACACCCGGTTTTCCACCTCGTCGCGGCGTTCCGCCGGAGCGCCGTTATAGACTTCCAGCATACCGCTCACTCCTTTCCCACCAGCATGTCGCCCACCCGGTAGATATCACCCGCGCCCACCGTCAGCAGCAGGTCGCCGGGCTGCGCCAGCGCCCGCAGGGACTCCGCCGTTTCCCGCAGTGTGGCGCAGTAGATGCTGCCGGGGATCTGGGCGCACAGGTCGCGGGAGGACACGCCCACATCGTTGGTTTCACGGGCGGCGTAAATTTCCGCCAGCACCGCCACGTCCACGGTGCGCAGCTCCTTGACGAAATCGTCAAACAGCGCCTTGGTGCGGGTATAGGTGTGGGGCTGGAAGGCGCAGATCAGCCGCTTGTGGGGCAGACTGCGAGCCATGTCCAGCAGGGCGTGCAGCTCGTCGGGATGATGGGCGTAGTCGTCGTACACCTCAGCCCCGTTAAACGCGCCCTTGTACTGGAAGCGCCGCTCCGCGCCGGTAAAGTCCGCCAGACCCTCCTCCACCGCTTTGCCGTCCACGCCCAGCACATAGGCGGCAGCAGCGGCGGCCAGCGCGTTGGACACGTTGTGCCTGCCGGGAACGTGCAGCTCCACGTGGGCGTAGGTCTTGCCCTCCGCCACTACGTCGAAGCAGCCGAAGCCGTCGAAAAACGCCACGTTGTCGGCATACACGTCGGCCTTGCGATCTTTCGCGCTGAACCAGTACACCTTGCGGTCAAGACCGCTCAGCGCTTCCCTCGCGCCGGGATCGTCGCCGTTGGCGATGATGAAGCCGTTCTCCGGCGTCAGGCAGGCAAACTGGCGGAAGGAATGCTCGATATCGTTCAGATTCTTGAAGAAGTCCAGATGATCCGCCGCCACGTTCAAAATCACCGCCACAGTGGGGAAGAAGTTCAGGAAGGAGTTGCAGTATTCGCAGCTTTCCAGAATGATGGTGTCACCCTTGCCCACCCGGTAGCCCTTGCCCAACAGCGGCAGCGTGCCACCGATCATGACGGTGGGATCCTTCTGGGCCGCCATGAAGATATGGGTGGCCATGGAGGTGGTGGTGGTCTTGCCGTGGGTGCCGGACACGCACAGGGCGTTGCGGTACGCCTGCATGATAGCGCCCCAGCCCTGTGCCCGCTCGTAGACGGGGATGCCCCGGGCGATGGCCCCGGCGATCTCGGGGTTGCTGTCATGGATGGCGGCGGTGCGGATCACCAAATCGCAGTTTTGCAGGTTGTCGGCGCTGTGGCCGATGGTAACGGGAATGCCGACACTGCGCAGGTGCTTTACGGTGTCGCTGTCGGTCATGTCGGAGCCCTGTACGTTCAGCCCCATGCCCTTCAGTACCTCGGCCAGCGCACACATGGACACGCCGCCGATGCCCGCCATATGCACGCGGACGCCGGGACGCAGGAAATGCCGGATATTTTCAGTGGGATGCATCATAATTGCCGATCTCCCTTTTGTTCTATGATTCAGCCGCACACCGCCGGAGCGGAAAATGCGCTGTTTACAAAATAATATCTGATATATTATAATACCCATAGAAGGAAAGTGCAACCCGGTTTTTTTCATGCGTTTGATCCCCGGACACCGGACGGATCCGCAGACAGGAGGAACAACATGAAGTATACGGGCAAATCACTGCTGTCTTTGCTGCTGGCGCTGTTGCTGGCGGCAGGGCTGTGCGCCTGCGGCAGCAATACCGACCCCGACGAGCCGCAGCCGGACGACCCCATCGTGGAGGAGCCCACCATCCCCGATCAGGTGCCGGTGCGGATCACCGCCATACGCCTGGCGGACGGCGCGGTGCTGTCAGACCGGCGCTGGGTCTATGACCAGTACGGCAACATGACCATGGAGATCGACTATCAGTTCGGCCTGCTGGAGCAGGGGTATGATACCTACACCTATGAATACGGCCCCAACGGGGTGCCCGTTCAGCGGGACACCTATCGGGTGACGCAGGAGCGCACCCGCCTGACCGCTACGGAGACCTTTGACAGCGCAGGGCGCGTGACGGCGCGGCAGGTGTACAACGAGGCGGGAAAGCGTATCTTTGAGTACGCCTACGACGATCTGGGCAACGAGACGCTGTACGTCTCCTACGATGACACAGGCCGCATGAGCAGCAAGCTGGAGACCACCTATGACGCGGACGGCCAGCGCCTGACGGAGCAATACACCGCCGCCAACGGCAGCACCATCCGCCGCGAGTATCAGGACGGCCTGTGCTCCCACCGGGTGGAAACGGATTCTCTCGGCAAGGAGACGGAATACACCTACACCATCAAGCGGGACGGCAGCGGCAATCTGGTGACCTACAGCGCCGTCAATGCCGAAACCGGCCAGCTGAACTTCCGGAAGGACTACCGGAACACCTACGATGCAAACGGACTTCTGACTGCCGTGGAGGTCACGGACGAAAACGGCGAGTGCGTGGCCCAGAGCAGCTATCAGTATGACCGGCAGGGCCGCGTCACCCAGTCGGACGAGCGGGAATTTGCCGGTTCGCAGGAATCCCGCGAGGTATGGAGCACCACCTATAACGACGGCGGCGTTGTGGTGCGGAAGGAGCACCTCCAGAGTCAGCTCAACGGCGGAACGCTGGAGGAGACCACCGCCTCCTACCAGTACGATCAGGATGGCCTGCTGACCGGTTTCACTTACCGGAGGGACGGCAGCAGCCTGAGCTTCACCATCGGGCGCGCTGACAACCAGCCGGTGGTGCTGAAGAAGGTCTGCGTCGGGCCGCTGGCCTTTACGGATTTTGACCTGATCTTCACCGGCGAGAACGACTTTACCATGGACAGCAGCGCCTACAGCGGAGCGGACGCCGCCTTCCTCAGTGAGGACAGCTACACCCGTGCCTACACCTACACGGAGGACGGTAGCCTGTCCGCGGTGGAGGAAACCACCGGCGATGGAACCACCTGCAAGCGCTGGGAGTACACCTACGCCCGACCCCGCAACGCCCCACAGCAGACGGTGACGGCCATTCCCCTGAATGCCAGAGCGGACGGCATCGCGCTGTACGACGGTGATAACATGCTGCTGTCTCAGGTCTCGTTCACCTATAACCACACGGGGCTCTATGACAAGCTGACCAACGCCGACGGCACCTTCCACTACACCTATGAAACGGACCCGCAGGGCCGCACCGTTGGCACACAGTACGACGCCGGCGGCGAAGCATGGGGCACCATGACATACGACCGCTGCGGCAATCTGCTGGAGGATCTGATCTACGGCGAGCCGCGAGCCGTGCTGCTGCAATATGAGTACGACGCCATGGGCAACCAGCGCACCTCGTATCCCTGGAGCAGCGGCAGCCGCGCCTACTGCGCCTATACCTACGACGAACAGGGACGCCACACGGGTATGAGCCTGTACGCCTCTGAACAGCGTCAGGCAGACGAGCTGCTGGAGCGGAACACCTACTCCTACGACGCGTCGGGACGGCTGTACAAGCTGACCCGCTATGACGTTAACGGCGCACTGGAGTGCTGCGTGATCTATCAGTACAAGGATTAACATTACGGCAACAGGAGGAACGATTGATGAAGCACACAGGAAAGACGATACTTACTCTGCTGCTGGCCATTCTGATGACCGTTGGTCTGGCTGGCTGCGGCAGCAGCAGAAGTGGCAGCGGCGGCTCTCTCTTTTCCGGCAAATCGCCGGAGCCCGTTTTGGTGCGGGTGGTGGCTACCCGTATGGAGGACAACGCCATCGTATCTGACGTTCATTACGCCTATGACGAATACGGCAATCAGACAACCAAGGCCAACTATCAGTTCGGCCTGCTGCCCAACGGCTATTCCTCCTATGAATATGAATACGGCAGCGGCGGCGTTCCCGTCAAGCGGAGCACCTATGCAATGGCAAAGGATTTCTCTCAGCTGACGCTGGAGGAGACCTTTGACCGGGACGGCAAATTGACCGGACGCCGCGAGTACGACAACGGCGAGATCATACAGGAATACGGCTATGACGGCAGCGGCAACATGATCCTGTACGTCAGCTATTCCGGCGGAGAGATGAACTACAAAACGGAGTCCACCTTCGACGAGAACGGCGACTGCCTGACGGAGCGTGTCACGCAGGCCGACGGCAGCAGCGATTACCGGGAGTATCTGCCCTATGACGAGCTGAACCGCAGCCATCTATGCTCCCATCGCGTGGAGACCGATGCCGACGGCGGAGAAACGGAATATGACTATACCATCGAAAAGGACGAGAATGGCTATCTGCTGACTTACAGCATTGCCAACGCCGCCACCGGCGAGTTGCTGTCCCGCGATACCTACGTGAATCTGTACGGCGACAATGGCCGACTCAACAGCATTGAGGTCACTGACGAAAACGGCGTCTGCACCCGGCAGGAGTACCTCCGGTACGACGAAGCGGGCAACGTGATACAGCGTGACAGCATGCGTGACTACGGCACCTTTGCCACGCGTGACACCTTCAGCTACGCCTATAATGATGCCGGTGTGAATATCCAATTGGACTATCACCACTATCAGAACAACCGGGGCGAGATCATGGAGAGTTCCTCCGTCACCTATTATGACGATCAGGGCGACATGACCGGCTATGACTACGAGACGGAGGATGGCCGCGTCAGCTTCGGAATCGGCCGCGTGGCGGGGAAGCAGGTGGTGCTGAGCAAGCAGTGCACCCGCTGGAACGAAAACATCCGGCTGGATTTCGACATGGTGTTCACCGGCGACAACGAGTACACCGAGGATCACACTCCCTACGACAACCTGGATGCCGCCTTCCGGGCTCTCGACTATACCCGCTCCTACACCTATGACGACAAGGGAAATCTGACCGCCGTGGAGGAGTGGGAGAACGGCGCGGAGATGCCTACCCAGCGCTGGGACTATACCTACGCCATGCCTAAGGACGCGCCTGCTCTGCACCCGCAGGCTGTCCAGCTGACCCTCGGAAACGCTCCTGCCGCCGTCAGGCTCTATGACGCCGACGACAGTCTGCTGGCCGAATCGTTCCTCACCTATGGGGACGATGGCCGCTGCACGGAAATGGTCACGGACGGCGCTGCCTACGCCTACGAGTACGAGGACGCGGCTGACGGCAGCTATATCGCCCGCCAGTATGCCCCGGACGGCAGTCAGGTAAAGGAATTTTCCTATGACAGCTGGGGAAACATGGTGGGGGAGACCCAGTACGGCGGAGACTACCCCGTGTATCTGGAATATACCCACGACGCGCTGGGTACGCAGGACAGCGGTTCGCTGTGGGGATGGGCCAGCGGTTACTATGCCTATGAATACGACGAGTCCGGCTATCCCACCGCCCTGCGGCTGTACAGCACTTATTCCTACGAGCCGGGCACGCTGGCCGACTGGGCTGCCTGTACCTGCGATGACAGCGGCCGTCTGATCAAGCTGGAGGTCTACGATCTGTCCGGTAGGCTGAACGGCTATGTGACATACGAATACGCCGCCTGACGGCGGCCGGAAAGGAAGCGCGACATGATCCCACAGGAGGTACAGGCCGTTCTGCGCACGCTGGAGCAGGCCGGACACGAGGCGTATGTGGTGGGCGGCTGCGTCCGTGATATGCAGATGGGGCTGCCGCCCCACGACTGGGATGTGACCACCTCCGCTCTACCGGAGGAGACCATGGCCCTGTTTCCCCACTTCGCCATTCCCACCGGATTGCAGCACGGCACGGTAACGGTGCGCAGCGGCGGCGTCTCCTGCGAGGTCACCACCTTCCGCACCGACGGGGACTATCCCGACCACCGCCACCCCGCCGCCGTGACCTTTACCCGCAGTCTGCGGGAGGATCTGGCCCGCCGCGACCTGACGGTGAACGCCATGGCCAAGGACGCGGCGGGAGCGCTGCACGACCCCTTCGGCGGACGGGAGGATATCCGCCGCAGAGTGCTGCGGTGCGTGGGCGATCCGGAACGCCGCTTCCGCGAGGATGCCTTGCGCATTCTGCGGACGCTGCGGTTTTCCGCCACGCTGGGCTTTGCCATTGAGCCGGAGACCCACCGGGCGCTGCGGACACAGTGCGGCGACCTACGGTACGTGGCGGCGGAGCGTGTCCGGGAGGAGCTGACCAAGCTGCTGTGCGGACAGGATGCGGGACGGGTGCTGGAGGAGGAGCCGCAGGTGCTGGGCGTGGTGCTGCCGGAGATACTGCCCTGTGTGGGCTTCGACCAGCACAACCGCCATCACTGCTACGACGTGTGGGGCCATACGGCCCACGCGGTGGCCGCCGCCCCGCCTGATCCGATATTGCGATGGGCCATGCTGCTGCACGATCTGGGCAAACCCCAGTGCTTCACACTGGACGAGCAAGGCGTGGGACACTTCCACGGCCACCACCGCCCCAGCGCGGAGATGGCTGAGAGTATCTGCCGCCGTCTGCGGTTCGACAAGGCCGCTGCCCAGCGCATCTGCCTGCTGGTGCGGTATCACGACCGGCCCATTCCACTGACAGAGCGGGCTATCCGCCGGGCCATGAATCAGCTGGGTGTGGACGGCCTGCGGCAGCTGTGCGCCGTAAAGCGGTCCGACAATCTGGCTCAGCATCCGGACTACCGTGGCCGCCAGCAGGAGATTGACCGGGGCGAGGCCATCATGGAGGAGCTGCTGGCAAAGGACGCCTGCTTCAGCCTGAAGCAGCTGGCGGTGAACGGGCAGGACATGATGGCGCTGGGGCTGCAAGGCCCGGCCATCGGCAAGATGCTGCAAGCCCTGCTGGACGCGGTCATGGACGGAGTGGTGGAAAATGAGCGGAACGCGCTGCTTTCTCTGGCACAGACCCCCAAAAATTAAATCATGCCGCGCAGCGGCATACCACAGTTCGTCACTTTTTGCTTTTATCTTTTCACTGCATAAAAAAGACGCCGTTAGCCGTATGCCGATAAGACAGTAATTTGAGAAAACTACAAAATCGGCATCTGCTAAGCAGAATTGGACAACAAAACAGGCGGCACTCAACTTCGGTTGGGTGCCGCCTGTTTTTGTGCATCTAAGGGTTGAAAATCACCAATTTCCTACGCTGTAAGGCAAAGGGAGTGAAAAGGGTGAAATAGTTATTGCTTTTGTGCAGTTCCTTTGTTAAATAGCAAGTTGCTAACAGGAATCGCAAACGACCGATACAGGTCAAATTCTTCGTAGACGAAAGAGAACTCGGCTTGATAAAGGCGAGGATGGCGCAGCTTGGTATAGAGAATATGAGCGCCTACCTTCGCAAAATGGCAATCGACGGATATGAGGAAAAACCGGATTTTCCTGAACGCCGTGAGCCGAAAAATCCCTGACTCACTTTCCGAAGATAAATTGATGTTCAGCTCCGTAGGAGCGCAGCCGATTTCTCTGAAATAGTTCAGGGGTTTGGGGCATTTCCTCAACAGGATTGCACGGGTGTATAAACACGAGCATTGCTTGCCAAGTGCGTTTCGCAGTTGGCAGGTAATGAGAAGTGGGTACCGCCGTGCATTGCTTGCCGGAATGGCAAGCTCCGGTGTGGGTACTCACCGGATTTGCTTGCTATTCTGCAAGGA
>OIZI01000459.1_pt1 | contig 21164 bp, 28 predicted proteins | sample 1588441 | NCBI WGS metagenome assembly OIZI01 (sample SAMN03283284) | human gut metagenome | biome: human-associated habitat; material: feces | host: Homo sapiens | place: Peru | collected 2012 | reverse complement strand
GAGCCGCTCTGATTTCTTTGTTTTTCTGCCCTATTTCTTCTTTGATACGACTAAAACGCCAGCTCTCGCATAACGAGAACTGGCGTTCTTTGACAGGCTGAAGCGGACTGCGATGCAGTCCGCTTCTGTTATTCTTCCCGTTGATAATGGGGTTCTGGTGAATATTTCTCGCTTTGGTATTTCCGATACCGCTCCGGTATCTGTTCCTTACTGTCATTGTCCGGCAGATCAGGATCGTACTCGACGGGCTCGTCACAGATGGCATCCAGTAGAATCTTCTCCAGATGTTCATACTCAGAAAATTGATCCAGGGAAGCCATGACAAACGAGTCCCTGACATAACCGGCGCTCTGCGCCATCAGCTCCTGATCCATATAGTAGCCATGTTCTTCTACGAAGAATGTCATCATCATGACCACAGTTCTGGTATTTCCCTCACGGAACGGGTGTGTCTGCCAGATTTTAGGAAAGCTCAATGTCAACTCATGGGCAAATTCTTTTCTGGAGAATGTATCCCACCGCTTCGCGTGAATTGCATCAAATGCCGCCTGCAAATCGCGGGCAATGTTCTCGTCGTTGCTATACCACACGCTGCGCCCACCGAGCAGCCGTTCACGCTTTTCGATGTTGATCACGCGGTACTGACCAGCCCAATCGTAGATGTCCCCAAACAGATCGCGGTGGATATCACATAAGCCCTCCGGCGAGAAATCATGAAAGCCCCGTTCATAGAGCAGCATCATGTTGGCGCGGGACTGTTCGGCTTCAATCAGTTCTAAGGTCTTTTCGTCCTTGATCTGCAGCTTGTTACGCAGCACCGGCACGTCATCATAGAGATAAATGTCAGGCATGGCTCTGCACCTGTGCTGCCATCTTCCGGTGAGAAGCCAGCAGAGCTGCCTTCATCTGTTCCCCCGTGATCTCTCCTCTTGCCCAGCTATTGGACAGCGTTTTCGCATAATGAGACACGGGCGCACCCTCTATGGCGTTGATAGCGTCTGCTGTTTTGACAGCGGCGATCCGACGGTTTATCTGTTTTTTGGTCATAGTGGCTCACCTCACTTTTAGAATTAGAATACCACACAGAACGAAAAAACGGAAGAGAAATTTCATGGTCATAGTATCTGTTCATTCCGCAGACGCGCCTGCTCCTCGTGGTCGTCCCGCTTGTGACCCATGGCCATGCGCTTTTCCTGCAATCGCCTGCGGCGCTTGGAGTCGATGCGCAGCGCAGGTGGAATGACCGGCATATTGCCGCGGAACATACGGCTCATGTGGTGGAGCAGTTGAATGACCGCATCGGCTGTTATGGCATTTTTCAGTGGTGCGGTCTGTGACTGCTGCACTGCGGTCGGTGCTTCTTCCAAAGGTTCCTGCGGCTTATCCTGTTCTGCATCTGCATTCGTCTGTAACGGTGTAAGCTCACAGATCGTTTCCGCCTCACGGATGATGAAGTTCTTGATGGCACGGAACTCTTTTTGCTGTGACAGCGGCTGACGAGGTGGTATACTCCGCCCGTAGTAACCGGCGATCTCCTCCTTCAGCTGCCACCACTGCTCATAGCAGGCCGCTATCTCTGGGAGCTGCGCCAGCCGCTCCACGATCTCGTCCACCTGCGCCTTGACCTCTTTTGGAAGATATCCGTAGACGTGTTTGCCATCGACCTGTTCCAACGTTTGAGACAGCTCCCACAGCTTTTGCTCTATGACAGGATCGGCTGACTCGCTGCTTTCCAGCATCCCGATACACATCAGCAGTGACTCTTTTGCGGTCTGGATGCTCTCCTTGTAGGCAGCATCCTTCTTAATGTAGAGCTCCTTCATCTCCTCATGGAAGATAGCGTTTGTCATCTTGGAGCGCATGGCAGCGATACCTTCCCGCGTGAGATATCCTTTCTTCGGCTCTGTTGACCACACCATCATGTGAACGTGGGGGTGATGTCCCTCATCGTGGTACGCCGCGTACCAGCGAAAATCATCTGTCTGAATACGCATGGCTCCCGCAATAACGGCGCTCCCCTGCTTCAGCAGATTCTGCCACGCGGCGGCCTTGTTGTATCCCAGGCGCTCCGCGTCCTCACGCCGCAGAGAGAAAATGAACGTCCACACCTTTCCGTTGTGAGCTTCCAGCTCGGCCTTCGCCGCCTTGAAATCGGTGGTGTCTGCCTCGCCGAACAGGCCATGGCCGCCGTGCTTTTCGGCACGGGGACGCTGGGCGATGTAGGACATATAGCCGCTCTCGGATTCCACCTCGTGCAGATGCGTGTCCAACGCAGTGACAATAAACGCGGACGCCGTACCTCGATCGGGTGTCTGCATATAGTCGCCGTACTCGAAAAGCTCCTTTACATCCGGGAAGTCCTTCAGCAGTCTTTTGATGAACTGCTCCTGCTTCTTGGTCACAGGCTCGGTGCTTTTTATGATCTCTACACCGTCCCGTGTGGCAACGTACTCCATGTATCCCGTCGCCTTACCCGCTTTGATGTAGCCGCTTTTTTGTATCAGCCGCGCCATGCGTTACTCCTCCTGATGGAACAGCAGCACGTCCTTGAAGGAGATGTTGCCATGGGTGGACGCCACCTCACGAACGCTGCTGCCGCGCATCTTGCTGTACTCGTCGCGGGTCATATCCACGTCGCCGCCCAGCAGATGGTTGGTCATATTGTGCTCTACCACCAGCTTGAACAGCAGCCTGCCCAGCCGGTCACCGAACACGCCCAGCGTCCCTTCCAGCACCTCCTGCATTGCATGAGGCAGGTACGCACCTGTCCGCTCGGCGTGCAGACGGCTGCAATAGTGCCGCAGTGCCTTCTCCACAAACTCGTTGCGGGTGGGGCAATTATCCAGCTTATAGAGCGCATCCACCTCCCGCCACACGTCGTCTGACAGCCAAACAGAGTGCCGGCTTTTCCCATTTTTATCCATCGAGTCACACCTCCTTCCTGCGCGTCCCGAAAGCCTTGTAAACACGGGGCTGACGGGCATTTTTACAAAGAATAGCGCCAAAGCACATTTGGAATTCGATAATCAGCGCCAATCGCAAAATGCCGCAAACTCTCGTGGCAGTCCGCACTGCGGGCTGCCGTGACCGGCATTGGCGCAGAAAAGCGCCAATGCTTTTCTCCTGCTACCGCTTTCGGCGCACCGAAAAGCGGGCCGAAAACGCTCCAAATCCCCGGGGCCGCTATCCTTACCCTCCCGCGCCCCTGCGAGGCCACAAACCGGCCCACAGGGGCAAACACGGGGCTACATTTGTATCTGTGGAGACGGCCCCGGCTCCTCTTGAAGCTGCCGGGCGAAATCGTGCAGGCTCATGCCGTTTTGCTGCTGGCAAAACTCCTCCATCTTCCGAGCCAGCACCTCCTGCTCGGCAGCATTCAGGTGATAGCTCCAGTTCTCCTCTGTGCCATCGCCCTTACAAAGATTCAGCTCCAATGTATCGCACACAGTGTCTCGCTCAAAATCATAGTTGGCGTAGATATTCAGCCAGTCATCATTCTCATCTGTACACACGAATGTGCCGAAGGCGGCATCCACATCGAATTCGGCCTGTACATAAAAGTTCAGCTTGCCGTTCTCCATCATGATCTCATCGCTGAACAAAAAATTCTGTGCGGTGAGATGCCCCGGTGATGTGAGCTCCCTACCATCCAGCAACTCCAGCAGTTTGCGGAGTTGCTCCTCCGTCGTTGTGAAGCACGGACTTGTGGCCTGATAGATCGACGGGATCACATCCCGCATCGCCCACGTTCTCCAACCGTTCATGATGTGGACTGCGGAAAACTCCCGCTTGTCAAAATCCAAGTCGAACACACCGGTGACTTTTCCGGTGTTCTCCATATGGAGACGTATCATGCGCTGATACTCCTCCGGTGTGATAGGCTGCGCCTGCGAATACAGAGAGATGAATTTGCCGGTGCTGTGCTCTGTATCCATGCAGTATTTGCGGAGCGCCTGTGCGGCATCCAGCAGTTCCTCACCGGGCGAGGTCGTGAAGTACCGCGTCTGGCCGTTTTCCGTTACACGGTATGCGGCACAGGTAAGCGTTGTCAGATTCTGCTTCTCCGCAGGGTAGCACACATAATCGCTGCCGATGAACACGCCGGGATGCTCGTCCTCATAGCGGCAGCCCAGCGCATCCAGATCCATGTACTCGTACAGTTCCTCCGGCACCGAAGTCTCGTGGACGAGGTAGTACCTGCCCAATGCCGCGTAGCTATTGATACCCTTGAGGATCGTGTAATCGTGCAGCCGCTCCGGTGAGTTTGCGAAAATCTCTCCCACCTCCGCTTCGCCCTTTTGCAGGACAATGGCAGAGCGGATCGTACTCTCCTCATCGCTCGATATGCGCGGCTCACATTGGGATGCGTCAAATTTTTCCCGTGATGCGTAATGCAGTGGCAGATCATTCTCATTTTGACATTGTTTATTATCCAAAGGTCATCCCTCCTCACATTGTCAGGTCTTGCTGATTCTCTTGCATATCTTCACAGAGCCGGAAGACCGTATACCTGAACTCGTCGTCGCGCTCCATGTCCTGCTCCGTCTGCCACGCATCCCGCACACACGTCAGGGGATATCCGTCAGCAAGCAACAGGAGCATCTGGTATCGTTCCAGGTTGGCGGTAAGAAGCGCATTGTAACAATAGTGGGTCGCCTCGATCTCTCCGGCATTGGCAATAAGCTCACTCTGCGTCATGCGGTAGAGGGATTCGATATACGCCTTTTGTTCCTGTTCAATGCGTTGGAAAAGAGCGTCCCGAAGCTCTGCATTGGTCTGTACCGGCTCGCCCTGTGTAAGTCCTTCCACAAGAAACCGCGGCACATCGATGACCTCTGCATTTCGGAAAGCGAGGTCACCGCGATAGCCGATTTTCAGCGCAGAGAACTCATGCGCCACTTTGACCAACTCCGCAGGGCTTCCCGCAGGCACCTCCTGCTCCCAGCGATACCAATTATCCTTCTGATGGCAGGGTGTGAGCTTAAGGATGATATAATCCTCCGGTACGAATTTGGGGTAGCGGCAGAGTTGACCGCCCACGGCATAGTAATGCTTTCCCTCACACATGACGGTCTGCTCCATATACGCCTTCATCTTTTGTAAGTCAGAGCAGAACCAGCACTCGCTGTCACCGAAGCGACGGATCATGCCATCCTCCAGAATACTGTCCAGCTTTTCCTTCTTCGTCAGGTGATAGACCTTAGATGGTGCGTTTTCTTTGACATATGCCATGGTTATTCCTCCTGCTGCGTAGGCGCTGCCTGCTCATTTGCCGCCTTCGCCGCCCGTACCGGTCGGCGTGGACGGGGCGGTGGAGCCAGCAGACTGTCCACATATTCCCGGATGGGTTCCGGCACTTCTTTTTCGTAGAGCTGCCGCAGGGCATCGTCCATGCGGCGCTGGACAGAGCTGTTTTTCTTCTTGAGGGCAAACTCCAGCGCCTTGAGACGTTCCTCCTCCATGCTGACGGTGACGCAGACCTTCTCCATACCGCGCCTCACATTTCACCGCAGAGCTTGTACAGGATTACCTTCAGTACCGGCTCATTGTCGCCGCTGTGCAGCTCCAGCCATGTGTCCCGCAGCGCCACCAGCGGATCATCCAGCGACAGCAGATAGCGCATCTGCGGGAGAGAAATGTCGTCCCTGCGCTGCACCAACCGGCAGCAGACCTGTACCGCGTAGACCTCCTTTGTCCTGTCCAACAGTTGTTCCGATGTCAAAGCTTGCAGCGAGGCGGCGTAGTTCAGGTAGTTCTGTTCCAGCTTTTCCAGCAAGGCCCGCCGCATCTCTTTCTCTAATGTGCAAGTGTTCTCGTTCATTTGTGACCTCCTTAATCGTAGTTGATATACGGGATCTCCAGCCAGTGTGTCCAGCCGCGGCCTTGGAGCTGCGTCTTGACCACACCGTACTTGGTTCCCATAGCCTCGATGACCTGACCGCCGCCGATGTATACGCCAATGTGGCCTGACTTCCAGACCGCCAGTCCCGGCACCTCCGGGATGGTATCGATGGTATCTTTGCGCGTGGCATTGTAATACATCTGGTTGGCACCGACGTCCGGCATCCCGTTGGTACCGTACTCGATGGTCATGGTGTCGGGCGACAGCCAGCCGTAGCCCTTGATGAGTCCCACACAGTCGGCGGTGTGTTTGCCCAGCCAGTTGCTGCGGATGAAGTCCGCGTACTGTCCCACGCCCTCCGGGTACTGGGTCAGCTTGTACTGGAACAGTTCCGGCGTCAGCACCTGACCGTAGGTGCCCCATACATAACCCCAGCCGGACTGCCATGCGTTGGTGACGTAGGCCACCAGATCGGCGGCGTTCTTGGTGGTGGGGTTCGTCAAGTCGGAAATGTCCAGCTCCACGCCGCTGCCGCCACCGGGCGTATAGCTACCATCGAAGGTATCGCCGCCTGTGCTGCCCACCACCATGCTGTAGATGTGCGCGGCGTTGGCCTTGTCCTCCTCCGTTACCGGTTCGCCCTGCCATGCCGCCATTTTTTCATACACCGTTTCCAGCGGCAACGGTATCGCCACATAGTAAACGGTGGTCTGCACCACTACCGTGCCATCCTCCAGCACGTCCGTGGTGGTGTCGGTGCGCTCCTCCAGATGGTAGAAGCACTCCACGAAGTTGGCGGCGGCACGGCGGGCGGGGGCGTCGTCGCCAAAGCAGAGGGCATAGAAAACGGCCTTGACCTGCAAGGGATCAAGGCCGCCGCTCTCGGCTTTGGCATTCACGGCGGCGACCGCCGAATCCAGAAGAGAGAAAGCTGTCCGCATCTCGGTGATGTGGTCTTTGTATTCGGTTGGGATTTTGTCCGTGAAGGCCGGGCCATAGAAGGACGCGGACACGGCGAAGTTATTATGCTCCACCGCCGCCGTGCCGAAGCTGCACAGGAACGCCGCCAGCAGAATCAACGGCGAGAGGATGGCGGCAATGACCCAGCCCACCGTCTTGCGGCCTTTTTCCGTAGACAGCACAGCCGCCGCCAGCCGTGCCAGTGTTGCTTCCGTCATTACTTCCCACCCTTTGTGCCGAACAGCTTCGCCTTATGCTCCGGTGCAATGACCTTCATCATGTAGCGGTCGCTGCCGCAGCGGAAGAGGCATTCGCCGTTCTGCGCCTTGCTGATGAGGTCAAACTCTGTGTCCTCCATTTGCAGCATATTGGTGAAGAACTGCTTCTCCGTAGTACCGGGGTTGAAAAAGAACTGATGGGGCGGGATGGCAAACAGGGGCTTGGTCATCTCCCGTACTTCCCGCTGGTTGAAATCCTCCAGATTTTGCGAGGCCATCATCAGGGCGGAATCCCGCTTGCGGACACGCTTCAGGCAGTTCCTGATATACTCGATGGCGATGGGGTTGGACAGCCACAGGTACAGCTCGTCCAGCGCTGCCACCGTCCTGCCCTCCACCAGCAGCTTGTCCGACATATACGCCAGCACATTGAACAACAGCGCGTTCCGCAGGCTCTTGGCGGCGCTCAGCACGCCGCCTACGCCGAACACCAGAAACCGATCACTGGTAATATCCGTATGTCCGTTGAAGAAATGTGCGTCGGCTCCCACGCACATGGAGTGTAGACCCAGCAGCACCTCCTGTAGCAGCTCCTTGGTATAGAGCTGGTGGGTGTCCGGATCATAGTGGAGATATTCCTCCTCCAGCAGTGCGTAGAAGTCTGACAGGATGGGATAGTCCATGGCGGTGAGCTGCCGGGGATCGGTGTGTTCCGAAATACCCCATTGGGCATAGAGCTTTGTCAGCATGATCTCAATGGTGTCCAGCTGGGCATCAGAGAAATCCTTGTATGCCCTAAAGAAGTCTTTCAGGAAGGAAATGTGCCGCGCTAAAAATGTATTCTTCCGGAATGCTTCCGGTGCTGACTCGTCCGGTTCCGGTGCGGTGTCCCAGCACTTCACCTCCAGCACATTGATGTGCCGGTCACCCGCCATCAGGTCGATGAAGCAGCCGTTCAGATTCCCACATAAATCTCCCAGCTCATGCTCCGCATCCAGCGAGATCACGGATTTTCCCGACTCGATCAGGTTGCAGATCAGCAGCTTCATCAGGTATGATTTGCCCTGACCGCTGTTGCCCAGGATCAGGATGTTGGCGGAGGTCTTGTCGCTCTCGCGCCGGTCGAAGTCCACCACGATGTTGCTGCCGAACTTGTCCTTGCCGATGTAGAAGCCGTTGGGGTCGGCCTTGCCGGAATAGTTGAAGGGAAACAGATTCGCCACGGAGCTGGCGGGCAGCACCCGCTGGAACTGCGGCCCCAACGCCGCGTAGCCTGCGGGGTTCACCGTAAGGAATCCCTGTTGCTGCCGCAGCACCAGCTTGTCGATTGTCAGCTTGCAGCGCACCAACTCCGCTTCCACGCTGGTTTGCAGCAGCTTCAGGTTTTCAAAGCTGTCCGCCATGACCTCCACATAGACCGCGCAGTACAGCAGCGGCTCATGTTCACGATCCAGCGCGCCTACCAGCGAGGCCATGTCCTGCAAGTTACTCTCCGCCGTGATAACACGGCGCAGGTCGTTGGTGTTGGCCCGTTCCAATTTGTTGCGGTTGGTGGCGTTGTGAATGATGCGGTTCTCCTCGGCGGGCGTCACCAATCGGCAGACGATCCGCAGCGTCACGCCGCGCCGGTCGCCCAAGCGGCCCAGCAATGCCTGTGAATCCGTGGCTGCGGGATACTCCCGCAGCGCCCATACGCACCGCCATGTGTTGCCGCTGATATAATGATCCGTCTCAAATTTCAGCACCCCCGGCGTGATGCAGTCCAAAAAAGACAGCACCGTTGGTTCCTTCGGGGGTACTTTCTTGCGTTTGAAGATATTTTTCATAGTCCCTCCATAAAGAAGATGTCCATCCGGGGCTTCAGCTCCGGCTCCTGGCCGGTAAACTGCTCCGGCTCCTGAAACTGCGCCGTGTACTTCTGGATCTGGTCATCCGTCAGGGAACAGAAGCCGCCCTCGTGGTCGTCGCCCACCAGAAAGAACGGGCCGCAGATGATATCCTCCTCCAGCCACCGGTTGGGTGCCATACCGTTGAGCTTGCCCTCCTCGTTGCAGCAGAGGATAACGCCATCCTCCACATACACCGGCTGGAACAGGCCCTGCACCTCCTGCTGGATGGCAGCCAGGGTATCTTCCATCTCCTTTTCATAGGGAGCCTGCCCCGGCTCCACTTTCAAAATACGCATATCAGCCCTCCTTCACATATCGCTCTCCATCCACGCTGTCATAGACCTCGTGGGATACGTCCTGTTCATAGTAGACCGCCAGCAGCTCCCGCAACTCCTGCTCATTGGCACGGTGGACGGTAAAGCCGTTATCAGAGAGGTGTTTCTCCACATTGGCCAAGTACGACTCCGTGAAGCCTCCCTCGCCACGCTGCCGCAGGATCAGGCAGAAGGTGCGGGCCGAAGCCATGGAGGTCTGGACGCTGTCCAGATGGACACAGTCCGCCTCCAGCAGCGCACGGATGGCGGGGTTCGTTTCCTCCTCCAGCCGCTTGCGGTAGAAGCTGCGGTTGTCCTGATAGGATTCCTTGGAATCCGTGGCCAGAATCTCCACCTCCGCCATGCCTTTCAACACATTCATCAGGCTGTGGATACGCTGGCGCACGATGCTCTCCGGCAGCACATTCAGGTTGCTGGGCTTCAGGATGAGATAAACCAGCTCGCCGTTGGGGGTACGGATGCTGCGCTCCGTGATCTCGTCGATGCCCAGGAGCTGCTGGGCGGATGGCGGTTTCTTCTTGAAAATGCTCACGGCTATTTCCTCCATTCATAGTATTGACGTCCGAAAAAGAATGCTCCGGCGTAGCGCAGGAAATCCAGCATACTGACACCATCATGGCGGATGGCCAGAAAGGCGTACACAGCGGTGACCACCAGCGGAGTCACGAAACCGGTCTGTGCCAGCGCCAGCGCAGACAGCAGCAGGCCGATGCCGATCAGCGCCACGTCCCGCAGCGCCCATAGCCACAGCATAGGCCGTGCGGTCAGGTTGTCTGGGTATAGGTACATTTCTCTTACCTCAAATCTTCTTGAAATTGGACAAAGGAAAAGGCCACCGAAAACGGTGACCTTTTCCCTTGTGCTTATTAAATTCTGTGGTCGCGCACCCATTGCAGAAGTGCGTCATAATCCATCGTTCCGGACGCCACGGCCAGACCGACCTCCACGACTTCCTCGTTGGTACATTCAAGCCGGATGCCGTTTACCTCCAGAAACGTCAGCATGACGTACATACCGATGCGCTTGTTGCCATCCACAAAAGCATGGTTGGAGATCAGCGTATAGCCGAGCCGTGCGCCCTTCTCCTCCTTGGTGGGATAGAACTCCTGCCCGCCAAATCCGGCGAACGCATTTTCCAAGGCAGAGTCCAGCAGCGCTTCATCTCTGACGCCAATGCTGCCGCCCGTTTCCTGCGCGATAAGCTTATGCAGAAGCAGCACCTTTTCTTTTGAGAACTTGATCATTTGGCAAGCTCCAGAAAGGCAGGCTTATACTTCTTCAGTATCCGCGCGGCCACCACGTCGATTTTCTCATCATCTGTCATATCGATCACAGGCGATGAGTCCAGATCCACCAGCATATACTTGGGCCGGTTATTCTTGAAGATCACAGCCTGTCCGTTTTTCTCGGCAATACGAGTTACTCTCGAAAAGTTCTGATTGGCCTCGGAGACAGAGACGATCGTATTCGTATCAATTGTCATAGCGAACACCTCCTACATCTATTATACGCAGAAGTAGGTAAAAATCAACCCACAATTTTGACGACGGTATTCGCTGACAGTGACACAAAAGAGTAACGCCGCGATTGCGGCGCTGCTCTCGCTTTACTCCGCTGCATCGGCGGTATCGTTCAGCTCCCGCTCGATAAGGCCCAGGATGAAGTCCTTCTGCTTCAGGCCGTTCCGGGCGAGGTAGTCCTTCAGTCGCTCGAAGAGCTCCTCCGGTACCTGAAAGGCGATGGTGCGATTGTTGGTGTTCATAGTCCTTGCTCCTCCGTCAAAATGTTCTTTGAGTATGTCTGTGATGTAGTCGGACAGTGTCTGTCCACGCTGCTCCTGCTCTGCCCGAAGCCGCTGGTGCAGGGACAGCGGGATAGGCGCGCAGAGGTTTTTCTTTTCCTCCATGATGGATGCTCCTTTCCGCCTCCCGCGAGGCAAGCAAAGCATAGCCCAAACACCGCGGTAAAGCTATTGACAAGTACAACGAGAATGTAAGCGCAAACGAAGCAGAATGGACAAAGCTATTTCTTCCTTGCGTTTTTCCGAGCAGGATTGGCTATTGGTGCGTCTCCTTTTCTTACGCCACCCGTTGAGATATAAAGGATACTTCGTCTTGGAATATAGGCGCAGCCCATGAGTGCATCCTCAACTGACAAAATATCGCCTTCTTCCATGCGCTCAAAGTCTCCAACTAAACCTTTTTTAACGGGGAGGTCATAGTTCTCTGCTATTTCGATCACATCGCCATTCAGAAGATGTATTCTGTATATTTGATAATACATTGCTTTTTCCTTTTCTATCATTCTCTTAAAGTGTTCACAGCTCTCCTTCGCTCTCCCGTATGGTATCCGCCATGCATTTCATCACGAAATCCACGCAGGGGATCGCCACGCTGTTGCCCAGCGCCTTGTAGCGGGCGCTGTCAGACGCGCCGGGAATGTCCGTCCATCCGTCCGGAAAGCCTTGCAGCCGTTCGCATTCCAGCGGTGTCAGGCGGTGGATAAGGAGAAACGGCAGATCTTTGTCACCGGCAGGCTCACAGGTGTAGAGATTCATGACGCATTTGCCCTGATCCACATACTGATCCACGCCCTTTTCATCTCCGCTGCACAGTGCGCCGACCACATCCGAGGTGCAGCACACGGCGTGGCGATCCATGGTATTCAGGGTGTACATCACGTTTTCCTGATAACCGATGCCATTACCGCCGTTCTCCGGCTTCCGATCGATGGCGTTGCCGGTGATGCAGTAGATGGGCTCCTCTACCAGCGGCACATTGTTGCCGCCCGTCCCGTAGCGGGCCGACATGGTGGGAGCCACATCGCCTATCTGATCATACCGGGCGTCGATGCCGTGGTTTTCAAATACCAGTGGCTGGTGCCCATGCTCCTGTGCCCGCAGCGTACCAGTCATATCCTCGGACAGCTCCATGGTCTGTCCGCCCTGATCGTTGATGCACAGCACAGAGGGCATACTGTTGCCGCCTGCGCTGCCCTTCAGTGTCGGAGTTACCTCCTCGCTGTAGCCGATGCCTCCGGCAGTCGCTCCCGCGCCTGCGGAGAAGCTGGCCACAAAGGTCTGCTGCTTCATACCCGGCTGTGCGCCCAGCGCACCGGCCTTGTCGCCCAGATCACGGACTTCATCCCGCTGGTTGGCCGCAAACGCCACCGGCGCACCGGCAGTCTCGCCCAGATCAATGCCCTCGTCCCGCTGGTTGATGTGGTAGGCTTTCAGCAGTCCCAGCTGGAGCAGCGTCACCAGATCGGCCATACGCAGGCCGCTTTGCAGCTCCAGCGCTTCCCGCAGCGTATCCGGCAGCACCTTGCCGCGTCGTCTGGCCCTACGGAGGATGCCCAGACAGGCTTTCCGGCTCAAAAAGTATCTGCGATGAGGATGGGGCTCCAAAATCCGCCACAAGGAAGATCCTCTTGCGGCTCTGGGGGACACCCCAGTATTGAGCGTCAAGGACTCGCCAACAAAGGGAGCTAAGAGCTCCCAATATGGCTGCCCCAGAATATTGCCAGCCCCAGGGATGACTTTGAGGAACATATAAGCCCGGTAAACCAATTCGGAGCATTTCTTCCAGGACGCGCCGGAAGTCCTCGCCTTTGTTGGAGGAGAACGCGCCGGGGACGTTTTCCCAGCACATGAACCGGGGTCGAACATGGAGACCTGATCGCCCTCGAAGTAAGTCTGCATCTCGCATCTCCTTGATGATCCGAATCTGTTCCATGAAAAGGCCGGAACGCTCACCGGACAATCCGGTGCGCTTCCCGGCCACAGATAAGTCCTGACAAGGGCTGCCGCCGCAGATGATATCCACCGGCGGCAGCAATGCCCCATGCAGCTTTGTGATGTCACCGTAGTGAAGCATCCCCGGCAGGCGCTCCATGGTGACGCGAATGGGGAACGGTTCGATCTCACTGGCCCACAACGGTATGATCCCATTGTGAATGGCAGCAAGCGGGAAGCCTCCGATACCATCGAAAAGGCTCCCCATCGTCAGCACACGCTTTACAGCGTTCATTTTCGTGCAGGCACGAAAATTCACTTGTTCCGCTGTGCCTCCTCTCCCCACGCAACCCGCTTCGCTGGGCTTGCGCGGGGGCCCCGTATCGATCCTCATTTTACCGCCTGTACCACCGTGCGGGTCATGTTGACAGCGGTCTGCGCCGTGTATACGGCAGACATAATGTTGGCCCGCGTGGTGGTGTCCAGTCCGAAGGCTCCCGCGATGCGGGGGATCTCACCGGCAGAGAGCATCAGCCCCAACCCCAGCAGGGCGTGGTCTTTGAATACCATCAGGCCCGCCACCAGAATGGTGGCCTGCAGGAAGGCGGTCAGACACAATCCAATAACCTGCTTGCACCACTGGATGAAACCATCTGTGTACCCTCTCGGTACGCTGAACATATACAGGCTCCCCACGGCGATCTGGATAAGCAAAATGCCGCCGCGCTTGAGGTTGGCGAAAAACACCTTGATAATGGCGTAGGCCATAAGGATCAGGCAGAACAGCAGCATAAGACCGCTGGTGGGCGTGTTCATGAAACCACCGAAGGGCGTCAGGTTCACCAGATTGGCGATGCTGTCCACGAGGCTGAAATTCTCCAGTATCTGCTTCGCCACGTCACCTATGGTGACTGTCCCGAAGCCGGTGATGCCAGCGGTCAGACTGGATTGCAGGGAGATGGCCAATACATACAACCTGACCGGAAGCTGTGTGAACAACTCCACCGCCAGAAAGCCCTTGAAGGCGTTCAGTATCGTTTCCCGCACATTGCCGCGACCGGAGGAATACTCCACGCCGCACTCGAAGCATGCTACCACCAGCCCCACGGCGTACAGCGCCCAGCCCAGATAAGAGAAGAACAGCACAATGCTTTGCACCCAGTTCATGTCAAAGAGCTCGGCACCCATGCTGCCCATCTCGGCAAAGAAATTGCCCAGGAAGCCCACGATCTGACCGTAGAACCAGTCCAGTATCTGTCCCAGCACCGTATTTGCCACAAAGTCCCAGATAAACAATTCTCAGTTCACCTCCTCCACGCAAAAGAGCGGGCATTTCATCAGATCCCAATAATGTCCCACACATACAGCGGGGCGGTCAGGGTGAACACCAGACAGGCGAAAAGGATAGCCGGTGCGCTCCACTCAAAGTGTCCAGTTTTGCGGAAATCAAAATACGTAAGCCCAAGTTTGGCGAAGAAAAATACTGCCAGGATCAGGTCAATGGCAGGGAATACCACATTGTTGACCACCGTCTTGATCTGACCGGAGGCTGTGGCCCAGGTGCTCTCCACGGCGCTGGCCACATCGCCGGTGCCGCCGCTGGTGCCGGTGGCGTAGGCCGACACGCACAGCAGGCAGCAAAGAAGCGCTGTGAGACACAGCGCCGCCATCGTTCGTTTTACAGTTTTCATGTTCATGTTCTCCTATTACAATAAGTTTTGGTTGGAAGCCCAGCATCCAGCTGGGCTTCTCTCCATCTCATGCCTAAGCTACAATAAGGGAAGCAACTGGCTGACCATGTTCTCCTTGGGCTTCTATGTCCGCTAACAAGACTGTCAGCCATCCCCTTATTGCAGCGTTCGATTTGAGCAGGTTGAGCCTTGGAGTTCGTGTCACCCAATAGATTGAATCGGCAATGAGAAAGAGATGGATTCTGGTTGCGATTCATAGATGGGAGGAATGCACATGAACTCTGTAGGCATCGATATCTCCAAAGGCAGAAGCACGGTTGCCGTCATGCGCCCCTTCGGAGAGGTCGTCACCTCGCCCTTTGAAGTCCGTCACACCGACAGCGAACTGAGCGAGCTGGCGAGGCGGCTCAAAAGCCTGACCGGTAAGACTCGTGTGGTCATGGAGGCCACAGGAAACTACCATGCGCCGGTGGCAAAGCTACTTCACGACGCAGGGCTGTATGTTTCCGTCGTCAATGCAAAACTGGTGCATAGCTACGGGAACAACGACTTGAGGCGGGTCAAGACTGACCGAAAGGATGCCGTAAAGCTGGCGAACTACGGCCTTGACCGCTGGCTTACTTTGCCGAGGTATGTCCCGGAGGAAAATACCCGGCTGCTGCTGAAGAACTGCTACCGCCAGTATCGGCAGTATTCCAAGGTACAGACGGTTCTGAAGAACAATCTGATCTCATTGCTGGATACGGTGTTTCCAAACGCCAACCGCCTGTTTTCAAGCCCAATCCGTGGTGACGGGAGTGAAAAGTGGGTGGACTTTGTGGCTGAATTCTGGCATTGCCGCTGCGTCAGTGAGAAATCCGAAAGGACATTCACAAACAAATACCAGCGTTGGTGCAAGAAGCATGGCTACAACTTTCGTGAAGCAAAAGCGCACACCATTTACGCCGAAGCCAGCGGGCACATTGGCGTCATGCCGAAATCTGAAACGACGAAGCTGCTTGTGGAACAGGCTGCATCCCAGCTCAGGGCGACTTCTGCAGCGCTTGCCGCACTCAAACATGAAATGCAATCATTGGCTTCCATGCTGCCGGAATATCCCGTTGTCATGGACATGTTCGGCGTAGGCCCAACTCTGGGGCCGCAGCTCATAGCTGAAATCGGAGATGTGCGCCGCTTTTATTCCAAGAAAGCGCTCGTGGCCTACGCTGGGCTGGATGCTCCGCCAAACGATTCCGGTGATGTGACCGGCAGGCACAAGAGTATGAGCAAGGTTGGCGCGTCGTCTCTGCGGCGGACGCTGTTCCTTGTCATGAGTGTCTATTTGCAGAACGCTCCTCTGGATGAACCGGTCTACCAGTTCATGGACAAGAAACGCGCCGAAGGCAAGCCCTACCGCGTCTACATGATGGCCTCCGCCAACAAATTCCTGCGGATCTACTACGCCACTGTGAAAGCCTATCTGGAGTCGCTGGAACTCACCGCCTGATTTCGCCATAAAGTATCGGCTGGCCGCCGTTTCATTTTTGAGATGCGAAGCGGCTTGGTTTGGTGCGGCCTTTTTGTGCACCACATTACCTTGAAATTTCTACTTGACTTTTCTTAGCAGGTCTTGTCACATTGTCATTTCATTCATGGATGGGCTTTGCGCTGCCGCCTGCCGCAGTTGAGCCAGCTTCTCCTCGGCCCAATCGGGAAGACACTCGTCCTTGAGGATACCCACGAACTCCGAACGGTTCCAGCGGGTCATTTCTCCGTCCCCCAGACAGGTGCAGCGTACCGAACGGCCTCTGGCGTTTGGGCGGCAGCCGAAGCCATCCCACGCCAGCCAGAGCTGATCCTCCGGCCGCCAGCAGGCTTCTCGCAGCACTTCCGGCGACAGCACCAGTACCTTTCCGGTGAAGTCCTGTTCACGGGAATTTGGCGCACAGTGCTCCGCTCCAAACAGGTGCAACTTTGCCAGCTCCGCCCGATACTGCGTAACGAATCCATCCAGCACTGTGGGATGGCTGCCCACCATAAATGCGTAGCGATGGTCACCATCGGGAGGGATATAGATGCTCCGGCTCCACTGTAAATTTGTCGGGTGATAGCGGCCATCATAGGAATGCTCCTGCAAGGTGTTGGACAGCACAAAGGCCGTTCGCTTATAGCCGTAGTGGTCTATGACACGCTTGGCACAATCCTCCTTCAGGTGCATACCGTCAAAGCTCTCACGGATCACCAGCTCTATGGCTCCGGCACAGGCGCAGTTGGCACGGTAGTTGGCCCGCCATTGCTCCAGCTCACCACGTTCCCGTGCTTCCTTTGCCGTGTAGGGGTACATTTGCTCATTCTCCATAGACAGTCTCTCCCGTCTCCAGACGCCTTGCCAACAGTCCCTTACAGCAGTCATTGTCCATCAGCACAGCCAAGAGCTGTTCCGGCACCTGAGAGAGATCATAGTGCCCCTCATCTACCGTCTGGCAGCAATTACAACATGTAGGACGGCTGGCCGCGATCAGGCCGTTCAGCAGTTGGTCGAAGGCCTCCTGCATTCCCTCCAGCACGTCGATGAGCTCCAAGGCGGTCATGGCCTTGGGCATCAGCATGATAAGATGCCGGCACATATGGGCTTCCAGCGTAATTTCCGACAGCGCCAGAGCCGCAAGTATTTCACTGGGTATCTGAAGCCCGCGTTGATTGAATTCCATCTCACAAGTCATATGCTTTCTCCTATTTTTCTTTCAGTGGGTATTGGGGTGTATGTACTAACGTACAGGCTTTCTTTCCGTTGTCGTAGTTATTGAAGAAGGATATCTGTGGTGCAAACATAGATGGATCATAGTTGGTCATAATGTACTCCTCATAACGATCCTCCTTCTTTTTTGACATACTGTTCGGTCGATCCACCTCGAAGATGAAAAAGTCATTATATAGTTCTTTGATCTCGTCTTTCTTGTTGTAGGACACGATCACAAAGCTTTTTCGCGTGACCAGCATATCATGCAGTTCCTGATGATCCGACCTGTAAAAAGGTACGCCATACTTTTCCGCGCCAAGATACGGCGGGTCACAATAGAAAACCGTATCCGGTGCGTCATATTTGCTCAAGATATCCTTGTAGCTCCGGTTCTCCATGGGAATGTGCTGCAAGATCCGCGCACATCTGATGATCTGATGCTCGAATCTATCCCAATCACGGTCGAGCGCGGCAAACTCTGTTCCCAGCCCATTGTAGCTGAGATTGTGGAGCAAAAAGAACATCGCTGCCCGCTGCGCGTCCGGTGGGATGGCACGCTGCATCAGCATTGCGCTGATCTCTTCCGCCTGTGCAGGCCGGAAACTGATCTGCGTCAGCTCCAGCTCTTCCGCCAAATTCTTTCCGGCAAAATCTTTATCTTTCAAAGCGCGGAGCATGGTCTCAAATTCCTCACGGGAATTTTGCATATATTTTAGCTCTGTGATCACGGACACCGGTTTTTCCCTGACGCAATACATCATGTTATAAAGGTTGCTGTCAAGATCGTTATAGATCCGCAGCACGCCGCGCGGCGTTTGAAGATTCAAGGTCACACAGCCGCTCCCACCAAAAACATCCACCAATTTGTTGTAATGTATCGGCATCAGGCTCTGGATCGCCCACATCAACTGCGCTTTGCTTCCTTTCCATGGAATAAGCTTGGCCAATGGTATGTTCATCCGCTGTCCAGCTCCTTACCAAAGCCATCCAACGACCGCACAAGGCCCGCGATAGTGGCGTTCAGCCCATCCCGCATCTTTTCAAGACTGCGGATAGTATCGTAGACCTCCGCAGCAGTCTCCGCATAGAAATACCCACCCCGGCAAGCCGAGATGGGTATGCTGTCACACCGCAGGCGGTTGATCTTCTTCCGCAGCTCATTGCCGCTCAAGCCCAGAGCCTTTTCCAGCGCACAACTGCTGATAGCGTTCTTCCTGCCTTGATAGCCCTCCTCCAGATACCGCGCAATGGTTTCTCGTTGCATAAATGTCTCCTTTACATGGTCAGCTCCATTTCTTGTCGCGGGGCTTGAATCGGCTGACCGTCCAGACGGGCGAGGTAGCCGTAATCGCCAAGGACACCGTTATCCCGTCGCATCACGTCCCGACCGTAGGCGTCCAAGTCCAGATGCGGCAGGAGGAGCTTACATTCCTTTTCACCGGTGATGACGCCCAGCTCGTCCCGCGCCAGCTCTCTGGGCGAATGGATCTCCGGCTCGAAGCTATATTCGTCCAGATGGCCGGTCAGAGCAATAGCTCCCTCCAGTCGGGAAAGCTGCAACTGCTGGGCCACCGCCTTGAACTTCACCAGCTCACCATTCATGTCAAGTTCCTCCAAGCACCGGGCAAAACGGTTGAGCTGCTCCATCCCGTCATAGGCCATATCTGTAAACGACCACATTTCCGGCATGGCAGTATCTTCACATTCCAGATACACCTCCTGCCAGCTGTCCAGATCCAGCCGCATCAGCACCGCGTTTAGTTCTGCCTGCGATGCGGGCAGGTTCAGCGACATGGACTGGTGCTCATTGGAGCACAGAAACCGCATCATATACGCCGGTTTCCGGGGTGGCTTGCCTAAATCGGCGGGAGCCTGCTTCAGCTCAGAGTGCTGTTCCACATAGCCGCGAGGTGTAATGACGCTTTGTTCGCCTTGCCGCATCGTCCTGCCGATTTTGGCGTAGTCCAGCATTTCCAGCACCTTGTCCGGCACCTTTTCCAGCTCCGGCAGGAAGTCATTTTCTACATAGAATTTCCCCAACGCCGCGTCGTCCCTGACCTCCGGTACCACATGGCAGCAGTCTACGCTGTACGCCAGATCCAGCATCCACTGGATCGTCAGCTCACCGCCGTTCTCCTGATGCAGCTTGTCGCTCTCCATCTCCACCAGTCCCTCGAAGGCCACGGCGTCTGCCTCGTTGAACGTACTGAGCTCCTCAGCCAGCGCGTTGAAGTGATAGAGATCGCACTTGTCCAGATGGGACTCCAGAAAGTCATACCGCCCCAAGTCCTCCACCTGCCAGTAGGGTTCCTGCCCCTCCCGCAGCCGCAGCCTCTCCAGTGCATCCAGCAGTTCCCACGGCTTGGCGGGCAAGTCCAGCGTGGTGCCGTTGTCGTTATCGGGGTTGCCAAGATATACAGAAAAAACAACTTTATCCAAGCTCCATTCCTCCTCGCCGCTGCACGATGTCATCACAGTTATCGGGGTCTGCGCCGGGTACGTCCCAGCCGCACATACTTCCGATCTTCATGGCCTCCTCCTGTGCGGGCGTCACACCCAGCTTCCGGTTCTGCTCATCCGCAATGAGGCGGTTTTCGTGGGGATCGCTGGTCGACCAGTCGCTGGGATAGTACCCGCTCTCGCCGCGCTTGACGCAAATGAGCTGGCCCGTCCCCGGCAGCAGCGTGAAGCACATCTCCGGCAGCTTGTCCAAATGGGGACAAAACCGTTCCTGCTCCGTCTGGATGCTCCAGTCGTGATCCTGCCACAGATGGACGTACAGTTCATTGCCTCGTCCGATGGCGATCTCCCGCTGCTCGAAGCCCTCGCCCCAACCGTCCGACGCCTGACCGGTGATAAACTCCTTCAGTGTGGTCAGCTCCGTTGCGGAAAGCTCATGCCAGAGCTGACACTCCGCTACACCCCAGAGCTGCTCACCGCGCAGTTCCGCGCCGAATGTAACAGAACGCACCTTGTTATTTACAGCATCAGGCTTATTGTACCAATTCATGAGACCGCGGGTGACCTCCTCCGGCATCCGGTACTTCACAAGGGCGCTGCGGATGTTGTCCTCGTAAGGAAGCAGGTCGCGTCCCGACAGCAGCTCCGGCTCCTCTGGCATATTGCCCCATTCGTCCCGCTCGTACAGGTCGGCGGTGAGGGGCATATACAGCTTCATCACGCTGAGCTGGGGCGGCAGGACGGTAAAGCTGTCCACGCCGGGGATGAGGGCCAACGTCCGACCGTTATCCCATTTCATGTGGAACTGCCCCGCGTCGTCGATGTGTTCCACCGTTCCCGTCATCCCTGCCGGTACCGGCGCGAAGGGATCATCCATATTATCCAGCCGGATACGGGTGCCGGGCGGGTACTGCTTCCGCAGGAACGTTACCATTTCTCTGCTGATATCCATGTCACAGCCCTCCCATCTTCCTATAGTCTGCCAACTCATGAGGATTTTCTTCCCCCACGAAGTCGAATAAAATATCATCCGCCGCCTTGCGGACAGCGGGATCGTCTGTCAGAATTTCATAGCGAAAGCCTGTGGTGTCCCGATAGGGCAGTTCCTCACGGATGCAGTCCAGAAAGGAATCTGCGTCATAGTAGGGGATGATGTCCCCATTGGCAAAAGTTGCTTTGCCAACCATATGAATGCTGCCCACGGCTTACATCTCCCTGCGGCCGCGGGGACGGGTACGGCGGGTAAAGTAAATGGCCGCAGCGCCCGCCACGGCCAGAATGATACAAATTGCTTTTTTCATGGTATGTTCCTCCTTA
>OIZI01000457.1_pt1 | contig 21279 bp, 22 predicted proteins | sample 1588441 | NCBI WGS metagenome assembly OIZI01 (sample SAMN03283284) | human gut metagenome | biome: human-associated habitat; material: feces | host: Homo sapiens | place: Peru | collected 2012 | reverse complement strand
CACCGCCAGCACGCACAGCAGGCAGGACAGCGTTTTCACATCGTAGTAGCCTAAGTAGGCCGCGTCCGGCGGCACGAACACCGCCGTCACCGCCGCCGCCAGCACCGCGATCACCGGCATGGCGTTGGCCTTGCACCATTGCAGCAATTTCATACATACCTCGCACAGCCCCAGCGGGGCGAAAATTTCAACGGCAGTTACAATAGCATATCCTGCCGCAAAATGCAAGGATGCGATCGCCCCGCACATTGCGGCCTCCGCCGTTTTCCTGTATAATACAGAAATCACCGCAATGCGCCGTATCACTTTGCGACCTGTAAGGAGAGAGCATTATGAGCACACTCGAGCTTCAGAACGTAACATATATCTATCAGACGCAATACCAGAAGGTGGATGCCCTTAAGGGCATCAGCCACTGCTTTGAAGCGGGCCTGCTCCACGCGGTGGTGGGCCGCTCCGGCAGCGGCAAGACCACGCTGCTGTCCCTGATGGCAGGGTTGGATTTGCCTACCTCCGGCGAGGTGCTGTGCGGCGGCGTCAGCACCGCCGCCATGTCGCTGGAGCAGTACCGCCGGGAAAAGGTGGCCGTCATCTACCAGAGCTTCCGACTGTTCCCGCTGCTGACCGTGGCGGAGAACGTCATGTATCCCATGGAGCTGCGGGGCGTGAAGCCCTGTGAAGCCCGGGCGCGGGCGGCGGAGTTGACGGCGCGGGTGGGCCTGCCGGATACGGCACTGGACCGCTACCCCACCATGCTCTCCGGCGGCGAGCAGCAGCGTGTGGCCATCGCCCGTGCGCTGGGCATGGACACAAAGATCCTGCTGGCGGACGAGCCCACCGGCAATCTGGACACCGCCAACAGTGACAATATCTTCCGTATTCTCCAGCAGCTGGCCCACGAGGAGGGCTACTGCGTCATCGTGGTCACCCACGACATGGCGCTGGCCGCCAAGGCCGACCGGGTGCTGGAGCTGCGGGACGGCGCGGTGGTATCCGGCGGGGAGGATGTGCAATGACCGGCCGCAGCATGATCGCCCGCAACGGCATCCGCACCACCCTCCGCGCCAGAGGGCGGACGGCACTGTTCACCGCGCTGATCCTGCTTCTGACCCTGACACTGGCGCTGGGACTGGGGATGTGGGCCTACTGCCGCGGCACGCTGGCGGAGATGGACGAGACGTACACCTCCGTGGCGCTGCTGGAATACCTGGGGCAGGACTACCCCGACGGCAGCGTGGCCGACGAGAACGCGAGACAGGCGGCGTCTGCGCTGGACGATGATGCCATCGCCGCCGTGGACGGTGTGGAGCGCTGGGAGCGGAACGACCGGGCACTGGCCGCCATGGACGGCTACCTGCGCAGCGCGGGGGAGATCCCCTACGGCGATCAGGCGGTGCTGGCCGTTTTCAACCTCATCCCCCGTTACGACTTCGCCCGGCTGTCCGAAGATCAACTGGCGGCCAACTATGTGGCCGCGGATTTTGACAATATGACCTGCCGCATCCACGTCAGTGGCCTGCTGGGCGGCGATGCGGAGGTGCCGATGTACGCCTCCCCCGAGGACGTTGACGCGGAGGAGGACACCTATGTATTGGTGACGTACTTCGGCGATACCACGCTGGTGACGCCGCAGGGACGCACCGACCTCTGGAACATCCCGGGCATCACCGCTTACATCTATTCCGCCGCCAGCGATACCTATCAGAGCGAGGAAAAGGTGCTGGTGGGTTATGACGCCATCGTGTCCCGCTGCCTGTACTCGCTGGAGGGCCGGGAGGGCATCGCCGTCACCATGGAGGTGGGCGACAGCGGTTTCGTGGGCGAAAAGGGGCGGCATTACCTGATCCATGGCCAGTTCGTGGAGACAGGCATGGCCAACCGCACCCTGGTCATCACGGACTTTTACGACGGCTGCGAGACAAAGCCCTACGCGGAGATCAGCGGGTCTGACGATCCGTTGCTGCGGGACAGCCTGTTCGCGGAGTATGCACGGCACTGCCGGATGGCCAACAATTATATATCGATGGAGGCCAGCGACGACGTTCCCGCGCTGGAGGTGTTCCAGCAGGGATACCTGACTCTGCGGGAGGGACGATTTCCCGTCGCCGGTGAGACCGGCGTGTGCGTGGCGGACGGCACGATGGCGGACGCCTGCGGTCTGACGGTGGGCGATACCATCGACCTGACGCGGATGACCTCCGCCGACAGTGACCGTTTCGACCTGACGGTGACGGACGAGGTGCGGACGCTGACCATCGTGGGCGTTACCAACGCCCTGAAGGAGTATCAGGGCACCGTGTGGGTGTCCGGCACCGAGGGCGGCTTCGGTGAGCCGCTGTTCGGCTATCAGCTGGGGCGGGCCGTGCTGGATAACCGCACCGCCCGGCAGGCGGCGGACGCCCTGCAGGCCATGGCACCGGACGGTGTCCGGGTCACACTGTACGATCAGGGCTACTCCGCCGCGGCCCAGCCGCTGGAGGCCATGGAGTCCACCGCCTCGGCGGTGACGCTGGCGGCGGCCTGCGGCACGCTGGCGGTGCTGGTGCTGTTCGCCTACCTGTTCGTGGGACGCCAGCAGGAGACGGTGTCCGTGCTGCTGTCGCTGGGCACGCCCGCCCGGGGCATCCGGCTGTGGCTGCTGTCCGGCGCATCGGTGGTGGCGGGCAGCGCGGCGGTGCTGGGCACGGTCATCGGCGCTGTGACCCTGCGGGGTATGCTGTGGCTGGCGCTCCGCGCCGCTCAAAGCCTGTACGCCGTGGACCAGCGGTACAGTCAGGCGGCGGTGGGCATGGCGCTGGAGCGCTCCGACGAGATGACTGCGCCGGTTTGGCCTGCATTGGCCGCCGGAGGGGCGGTGCTGGTGTTGGCGCTGGCGCTGTGCTTGGCGTTCTTGCGGCAGGCCCGGCAGCAGAACACCCCCAAGCGGGGACGGCTATCCGTGCGAGTGCCCAAGGACGGCACTTCCGTGGCCGGGCAGGGCCCGCTGCGCTTTGCCGTACTGTCCGCCCGGCGGGGAGGCTGGCGCTCACTGGTAGTTCCCGCGGCGGCGCTGGTGCTGTCCCTGTTTTTGGGGCTGCTGGCCGACACGGCGGAGGGCTGGAGTCGCCAGACTGATGCCCTGTACGAAAGCAGCACCCTGACCGGGCAGGCGGTGAGCACCAATGGGCGCTGGAACACTGGCCTTGTGGTGTCTGCCGATGCCGCCAGAACGCTGTGGAAGTCCGGCATGCTGTCCGACCTGTCGGCCAGCCTTGGCTGGCACTACTGGCGCGCCGACGAGATCCCCCGCTTCGCGGAGAACAGCTTCGGACAGGAGCGCCGGCAGGCATGGATCGCCAGCCAGCCGCAGGTGGTGGCACTGAACAGTCTCACCGCCGCCCCCGCCTACATGAACAGCCAGTCCCCGGCGGTGACGTGGCTGGACGGCTGGGACGAGAGCTTCCTCTCTGACAGTGCTTATCAGCCGTTCTACCACGCGCTACGGCCCGGTAACGGCGGGCTGTACGGCGACGAAGCCCAGACGTACCCCTGCATTGTAGGGGCGGACTACGCGGCGCAGCGGGATCTCACGCCGGGGGATACGTTTTTGGTATGGCTGTCCTGGAGCACCATGAACCGCACCATGGAGTCGGCGGTGACGCTGCGTATCGTGGGCACGGTGAACCAAACCGGCATGGCGGAGGACATCTATATGCCCTTTGGCTTTTGGGGCGATCCGGCGTGGCTGGACGGCGAGGAGGACGTGCTGACCCCCGGTGAGCGGCCTGATCTGCGGTTCACCGACCGCGTTCAGATGGAGAAGTATTTCTACGGCACGACCAACTACGGTACGTGCGCGTTCACCCTGCGCTCCGCCTATGACCTGGAGCCGTTCCGGCAGTATCTGGCGCAGCAGGGCTTCAGTCAGGTGCGCACCGCCGGAGCGAACCGCACCACGCTGCTCCTGCTGGATCAGAGCTTTACGGAGACGGTGAGCGCACTGGGGCGGTACATCACCTTCAGCCGCATCCTGTTCCCAGCGCTGTTCGCCATGGTGGGCCTGCTGGGCTTCCTCATCTCGTGGCTGATGGTCAACGGACGGCGGATGGAGTTCGCCATCTTGCGGGGGCTGGGCGCCTCCCGCAGGCGGGTTTTTGCCTCATTCTTTTTGGAACAGGCGCTGCTGTGCCTCACCGGCTGCGTCATCGGCTGCGCGGGATTACTGTTCCTGTCCGGCGGCGCGGTGAAATGGCTGGCGGTGCTGGCCTTCCTGCTGTGCTATCTCATCGGCTGCGCCCTGTCGGTGCGGGCCGTGGGCCGCACGAACCTGATGGCCCTGCTGTCGGAGCGGGAATAAAGTGCGGTGTGCTTTCAATAGGTTTGCAGAACGGCGTGGACGTGAAAATCGTCAGCAGTATGCTGGGCCACTACGACGCGGGCTTCACCCTGCGAACCAACACCCACGCCACCCGGCAGAAGCAGGGTGAAGCCGCACAGACCATGGACAGCCTCATGGCGTAGGTGATGTAAACGCCGCGAACGATAGGAGCATGGGAGAGGAAGCCGAGCTTTCTCTCCCATGCTCTTAAATGCTTTTATACATCTCTTGCGTGAACTGGCCTAAGCAAGAACCTGCTCGAGGAAAACCGAGACTGTGTGTAAATATTTGCTCTTATCGACCATATAGCTCATCCCATGTCCCGCGCCGGGTATCGTCAGCAGTGCCCTTTTTGACGAACAGCAATCAAAAACGAAGTTTGCGAAAAAGCAAGCCGAGGCGTTCGCCCCGGCTTGTGCTTTAGCTATGGATGAAGTTTTTCATGGCTGCGTTTGCGCTTTGCAGCTTGCCCAGCCCCCACGCGGCCAGTATCGGAAGCCCCATCAGGCTTATCAGAAACGCCAGCACAAGGAGGATGATGCCGTCACCTCCCGTAAATCGTGTTGCTGATAAGTATACTCGATGTGGTGGCGATTGCAAGTAGGTTCGCGAATTAAAATCGGTGACGCAGTAAGCAAAGAATACCATAAAATCCAGAACAGCTGTAAATTTTCTCCCATTTGGCCCAAAAGTGTGCTATACTAAAACCATCTTTGTGCCGGAGGTGCATCATGAGCCGATATGACGCTGTTGTGAAAATGTGGCAGGACTGGAATATCCAGTCGGTCGATGACCTTGCTCTGCGGCTGGACAATTTCCGCATTCTGTTTGCCTACAACTCCGGCAAGATTGAGAATGCTGAGATCAACTACCACGACACCCGCGAGATATTTGAAAACGGCAAGGTCGTGGGCTACACCGGCAGCACCCGCACCCTGTTTGAGCAGCAGAACCAAAAGGTGTGCTACGATCTTTTGCAGGACAAGATCATTGCAAAAGAGCCGCTGTCCATCGAACTGATCTGTGCCATCCACCGTGCATTGACGGAGGGCACTTACGATGAGCGCCGCTACATCGTGAACGGTGAGCGCCCCGGCGAATTTAAGAAGCACGACTATGTGACCGGCAAAAATGAGGTCGGTTCGCCACCCGATGAAGTGGAGAACGACCTGGCGGAGTTGATTGAAGAAGTCAATGCCACCGGCGCGAAAGCGCCATTGAAGGCGGGGGCGTACCTCCACGCCCGCTTTGAAAACATCCACCCCTTTGCGGACGGGAACGGGCGTGTGGGGCGGACGCTGCTGAACTACTGGCTTATGATCAACGACTATCCACCTACCATCGTCTACGAGGAGGATCGCCGCGCCTATTATGACGCGCTGCAAGCCTATGACGAGCAGGAGGACTTGACCCCGCTGGTGCAGTTTTTAGAGGCTCAGACGGTCAAAACGTGGTCGCGCAGCACGGATGGCAAAAGCCCCGCGCCGCATAAAAAACTGAATTCATTTTTGCTGTGATGCGTGTACGGCGCGATTTGGGACGGCATCGTAATTCTTTCCCGTTGACTTCCTTCCACTTCTGTGATACTTGTTTGTCGCAGGAGGTGATGAGTATGTACGAGACTCTGAAGGATCTGCATCGAAAATTCTACACTAGGGCGGTCATGCCGGAACTGAAATACGATTACGATGACGCGTTTCGGCAGTTGATGTCGCGGCTGTCGAAGCCGGAACGAAAGCTGGTACTGAAGGTCGTTGACACAAAAGGCCTGATGATGGAGTGTGCCGAACTGGACAGCTTTGTCTGCGGACTTCAGTTGGCACTTGGCCTGACAACAGAATTACAGCATTACGAAGAAGAACGGTCAGAGAAAGCTCTGGCCGTTCTTTGTGCAACGGGGGAACAAAATGAAGACTAAGATCAAACTGCTGGCAGTCAGCATCACGCTCCCGCTCACGGTCTGCGGGCAGAAGGCGAACGACCAGATCAACACCGCACCACCGTCCACAACTACGGTGCAGGAGGAGGTACAGCGGCCGCAACCGTTCACAGGACCCACCACGACAGAGCAATCTCCAGCCGCAGCATCGACCTCTGTGCAGGAACACGCCCAAAAGGAAAATGCTCCTCAATCGGAGATCACTCCGCAAGTCACGCAGACCCCTGAGCCGGTCACAGAACCTGGCCTCATCGTAGAGAACGGCAGCAGCCTCCTGATCTACGTCCTCTACGACGGTTAAGCGGCGCAAAACCTGCGTCGGTGTAAGCAAAGGAAAGCAGAACTGACGATGTCAGTTCTGCTTTCCTTTCTATGTATACTTGTCCCGCAAGGACTGATGCCCCTTCTATGCCTCACTCCGCAGCTGGTCTCGCGTTTTCATCTCCCACTGAGCAGTGCTCCATCTGTGGGAACATTAAGAAACATGACCTGCTCCGGAAAGCTGTCGGCGGGCGCGTGATCCATATCTGCCGCTACACGCTGCTGTCAAACGGTCGCATCCACACAAGGGGCTTTGCTTTTACATCGTAATTGCTCAATTCCTGCCAGGTATCAATACGCCTTAGAAATTCTGAGGAATTGATCTTGCCGCCGGTGTACTCACGATGGGCCTTGCTGGCATTGTCCATCCAATCCTTAAAGTTTGATGTGCTGAAGACCAGCGGCCGACCTCGTCTTTCCGGTATAGCAGTAGCACACTCTTCATGAAAATGCAAGGCCGCGATCGCCCTGCACATTGCGTCTCTCGCCGTTTCCACGCATAATAAACAACCGCCGCGATGCACATCGTATCGCTTTGTAGCCCATGACCAAATTCGGCGGCAAAGCGACCAAATTCGGAAGGCTCGTCTATTCTTGAGGCTGATTTGCTATTATTGTATTCGTCATCGAGAAGGCCGTTCGCTTGATAAAGACGAGGCATGTCGGCTGTCTCGGTATTTTGGCAGAAGGAGGGCGAAACGGATTGCGCATAGATGAGATCATTTATAAAACATTGATCGCCGGCGATTCATACAGAACATTGCTGAAGGGCTTGTGGGTGACATTTCAGATCTCCCTGCTTTCATTGCTGCTTGGAACGCTCCTCGGAGTTGCTGTCTGCGCCATGCGAAGAAGCAGACTCAGGCTTGTCCGCAGTATCGCCGCAGTGTACATGGCAGTTGTCAGAGGAAGCCCGGTCTTACTGCTTTTGATGCTGATGTATTATGTGGTGTTTGCCGGCAGCAATGTGTCGCCGGTCATGGTGGCCGTTGCGGCATTTTCTCTCCACATGAGTGCCTATACGGCAGCCTGCTTCTATTCCGCCATCAACGCGACGGACGCCATGCAGGTCGAAGCGGCGAGGACTCTCGGATTTTCCAGATGGCAGGCGTTTACCCTGATTACACTGCCGCAGACAGCAAAAATCGCGAAGGAAACCTACCAGTCCACCATCGTTACCCTGATCCAATGGACCAGTGTTGTGGGCTATGTTACCATCACAGATCTGACGAGAGTCATAAACAATATTGGCAGCCGTACGATGCAGCCGCTCTTTATGATCCTGGTGGGACTGCTGCTGTACCTCGGAATGGCCTACCTTAGCTATGGCGCATTTGCCCTTGCGGGCAGACTGTCTGCGTGGAGAAGGAACAGGAGGTTGAGGACGTGAGCATGATCCGGGTAGAAAAATTGTCCAAAGCCTTTGGCTCATTGCAGGTCCTGAAGGATGTGGATCTGACGGTGGAAAAAGGAGAACGGATCGTCATCATCGGCGGCTCTGGCTGCGGCAAGAGCGTTTTCCTGCGCTGTATGGATTTTCTGGAAATACCGGACGAGGGAGCCGTATTCCTCGGAGATGATGAATTGACCACCAATCAAAAGGATCTGAACCGTATCCGGCGCAAGGTAGGGATGGTCTTTCAGGGATTTCACTTGTTTTCCCACATGAACGTGCTGGATAATATCACACTGGCGCCGATCAAGCTGCTGGGGCTGTCACGGGAGGAGGCGGAAAAGAAGGCGGAAGCACTGCTTAAAATGGTGGGTCTGGAGAGCAAGAAATACACGATGCCGGATGTCCTGTCAGGCGGTCAGAAGCAGCGGATCGCCATCGTTCGCTGTCTTGCCATGGAACCGGAGGTCATGCTTTTTGACGAGCCGACTTCGGCGCTGGATCCCACCATGGTCGGCGAGGTGCTTGCGACCTTGCGGCTTCTTGCAAAGCAGGGCATGACAATGGTCATCGTCACCCATGAAATGGAGTTTGCGAAAGAGATCGCCAGCAGGATCCTCTACATGGATGAACAGGGAATTTACGAGGAAGGAACACCACAGGAGATTTTTGAAGCTCCGAAAAAGAAAAAAACCAGGGACTTTGTCCACAAGATGAAGTACCTTTCGTGGAGGATCGAGGAGCGCGACTTTGATTTGATGCAGCTTCAGGGCAGCATCCGCAGCTTTGCCAGCCGGTACGGGCTGGACGCAAAAAAAACCAACCGGCTTCAGCTCTGCACGGAGGAACTGATCTACGAAATGCTGAACTGCAGGCAGGCTGATGACGTTCCAGATATACAGATACAAATTTCCTTTGATGAGCGGGACAAATGCACGATTATCGAATTGCGCAGCAGGGGAAAGAAGTACGACCCCTTTGAGGCGGAGTCTGACGACGAGATCCACCTGGGCGTTACGATCCTGAAAAACACCGCAAAACGGATAGATTATCGTTTTGACGGTGAAAATAATTGTTTTGAGATCGAATTATAAGGAGGAAAATCAACATGAAAAAAGCGCGTGTACTTGTGGGCCTCATCTTGTGCTTTGCGATGATTTTTGCAATGGCGGGATGCGGCGAAAAGAAGACCCCTGTGGAGGATGAGGAAAACATTCTATGTGGTATCATGAACTGGCAGGAGCCTAACGATCTGGACATATTCCCCACACCGGCGCTGGGCGAGTGGAAGCAATACAGCAGCCTGACCTCAATGGTCTTGGACCTGAATGCCGGAAATGTTGAATATCTGCTTGTGCCGGCTTCGGTTGCAAGCTATTTGAAAGCACAAGATGATTCGCTGACCATTGCTCCCGGCGGCGCCGGCGTTCCTACAGAAATACGCATGGCGGTCCGCGCGGAGGACACGGAGCTTCATCAGATTTTGCAGGACGGCATTCAGACGCTCCGGAAGGACGGTGCTCTGGATGATCTGATCGATACTTATATAACCAATATTTCGACGAGCGGTTCTGAAAGCGGCGTGCAGGGAGATAAAGAGAATGCCTACGTGGTGGGCGTAACGGGTGATCTGCCCCCGCTGGATTATGTGGCCGCAGATGGCGTGCCCGCCGGTTTTAATGTGGCGCTGATGAATGCGATCTCAGATAAAATGGGCGCTGCCTTTACCTTTGTGCAGGTTGAAGCGGACGCCAGATTGTCTGCCTTGAGCAGTGGAAAAATTGATGTGATCTTTTGGTACGGCAATGTGCAGGGCTATACCTCCGAGAGAGACGAACTGCTGATCACAGATGAATACTATGAGGACAACGTTTACTATGTGACGAAATCCTTCGATATGAACAGGATTTTGGAAGCGATGAAGGCTCAGTGAGAAGAGGAATAAGAAGAAATGCGTAAGATTATTGTTTTGCTCTTATCGGCGGCCCTGCTTGTTTCCTGTGCGGCGGGCTGTTCTTCGAAGGGAAAAAGTCCTGTAGATGGGAAGAAAGTGGCGTATATCATGTATATGTCATCCTCGCCCATCTTTGAAATGTGGTCGGAAGCCTTTAAGGAAACGGCGGAAGCCTTTGGCATGACGGCGGATACTTTCTTCTGTGATGACAGCGACGAGGCGTGGAGAAACAGAATCCAGCAGTGCGCGCAGGACGGCTATGACGGACTTCTGGTGTCTCATGGCGGAGTGGATTATGCATGGGAATTTCTTTCGGGTATTACAGAGGCTTATCCGGATCTGAAAATTGCGACCTTTGACACCTCCTTCCGTGATAAAAACGGTGATGCACAAAAGATCGATGGCGTGGTTCAGCTGTTCCAGAGGGATTCCGGGCTCGCGGCAGCTCTGGTGGAGGAGCTTCTGAGTATGTACCCCGATAAGGCGGAAAAGGAAGGGCCGGTCAATATTCTGCAGGTGCAGGAGGAGAACTATATTATCGCCTTTGACCGTCGTCAGGTCGGCTATGAGCTGTACGAGACAGTGGGAAAGATCAAGACGCTGGAGCAAATAGCGCCGGAGGATCACCTGAACCCTGTATCCTCGATGCAGGAAGTCGCGGAAAGGACCATCCGTCAGTATGAGGAAGGGGAAATAGATGCTATTTGGTGCTGCTATGACGCCTATGCTCAGGGAGTATATCAGGCGCTGAGAGAATTGGACAGTGACATTCCAATGGTATCAGTGGATATCTGTGACGAGGATATCCAGTTCATGGCAGAGGGACTGAACTGGAAGGCCTGCGCCACCACCAACTGGACACTGAACGGAGAATTTGCCTGCAGAGTACTGGCATTGGAGATGGCCGGACAGTATGATGATATTGAGGCGGCTTCCTGCTACTACAAAAGCCTCGGGATGTGGATGGAGATCCCGTCCGTGGTGATAACGCAGGAACAGATCATGTCCGGGCAGGACATCACCATAAAGACTCTTTCTGCCGTAGCGGATGCGTCTTATACGGATAAAAGCTGGATGCCGTCCTGTGACTGGATGACGGCTGTCCTCGGAAGCTGACCGCAGAGATCACTTTAGAGTCAGGTTATGGCCCAGGTGATATAAGCCGATACAAGCGTAGAGGAGCGGACGGATATTCTGTCCGCTCCTCTGAAATGCAGGGACGGGATGCCCCGCGCTGTATACGCATAAAATCAGACGGGCTATTGACAATTTGTCTTTACGAAGTATAATGGGCAATACGCACTGCGCGATGCACATCGCACGATGCGCTTCGCGGCGAAAGGATGCCGGCTATGACGCCAAAGAACAGGTTTACAAAGAAAGAGATGGCGGGGGCTTCGCTGCCCCGGGTGCGGCGGCAAAAATAAGGACGGTAAAACAGGAAAATCGAAATGCCAGACGCTCAGACGCAGTGCAGACCGAGAAATTGGTTTGTGCTGCCTTTGTTATTTTATGGGAAAAAGGAGAAAAAGAATGAAAAACAACGCACTGGTCGTGATCGACCTGCAGAATGACATCACGAAAAACTACAGGGAGATCATCGAAAACGTCAACAGGGCCATCGACTGGGCAGTTCAAAAAGAGCTGTGGGTCATTTACATACAGCACAACAACTTATCCGCAGGAACGAGGACGTTCAAGCCCGGCACACATGGCGCGGAGCTTGTGCCGGAGCTGAAGGTCGTATCCGACTATATTTTCACCAAGTCAAAAAGCAGCGCCCTGACCAGCGAGGCGTTCACCGCGTTTATTCAGGAGCACGGCATTACTGAATTCTATGTTGCCGGCGCGGATGCCGCGGCCTGCATCAAATCCACCTGCTTCAATATGGCAAAAAGCGGCTATACCGTTCACGTGCTGTCGGACTGCATCACCAGCTACGATAAAAAGAAGCTGCCGGAGATGCTCGCCTATTATGAGAGCAAGGGCTGCTCTGTCACGGAGCTTCACGAGATCATGCAGGCGTAAATGCTGCGGTGATCAAGAGGCGCATCAGCGCAGACGCAAGAAATGGAGGGAAAGGATGACAAATTGTCTCGCAGAATGTAAATTTGCAAACCTTCTGTTCGTAAATGTCCGTATACGGGATGAGGAAACCATTGCACTGTTTGACACCGGCGCGGGTATGACGGTCATTGCGCGAAGTGCTCTTGCGCGGCTGGGGGGTGAAATGGAAAACAGTGCCCTCCATGCGGGGAATAATAACGGGTTGGTTCGGGCGTTTCCAACCGCTGTCATCTCAAACGTCCGGCTTGGAGATATCTGCATAGAGAAGCTCCGGGTGATCGTGGCAGACGATGCTGACTTTGCCCTCTGCGATGAGAGCGGCGCTGCCTTTCCTGCTGAAATGCTGCTCGGCTGGGATGTTATTTCCCAATACCATTGGAGCTATTCCGCGAAAAGCGGCACGCTGCTGGTCAGTACGTCACAAAGGGCGTCCGCTCTTTGTGATCCTGACGCCAGGCAAGGTCCTGTCGTTTTCCCCGCATATTCAGGGTATCGGTTCAAAGCCAGAGTCGATACCGGCCACACCAGCTCAACGCTCAGCGCCGCCTGGCGTACGCGGCTGCCGGATGTTGAGTGGCATGAAGCGGAGAGCGTTGGCATCGGTTCTGTGCAGCATACGTCGTGTCCCTATGTGCGGAACTTTCAAATCGTGTTCCAAGATCGTTTGATCACGCTGCGGGATGTGGATATTAGTGGAAAATTATATGGCCAGCCGGATGATGTTGAAGCATTGCTTGGCTATGACTTTTTGGAAGGGATGGACTGGCGGCTGGATCAGGAATTTCAGGTTTGAACGGATCAAAATAAGAACGAGTATAGGAGGCTATATCATGTCAAAAAACGTACGGAAGATCGGGAAGAGAACAATTACGATGCTGCTGACCGCAGTCATATTGCTGGCCGCCTTTATGACGGGATGTACCAGGCAGTCAGAAACCCCCAATAACACACCTTCGGAGGTGGACACCCCGGCCGGATCTGATACCCCGGCAGATGCGCCGTCGGTGCTGACGCTGCCCATTCTGGATGAGATCGACCAGACCGTGACCATTGGAACGTCCGGATCTTCGCTGTCGGCTGTGCAGGCGGCGGTCAAGCTGCTGGACTGGGGTGTGAACACAGGACTTGGCGCGGACGAGATCGGCGGTGCCGCCTCCGCTTGGATGGAGACAAACGGCGACGATTGTTTGAGAAAGCTGGAACTGGTGGACGATGCTTACCAAAGGCTGCTGACCGATGAGGCGCGGGAACTGCTGGACAGCGCCGGGTGTGCAGACGCGGAGATCACATGGGGCAGCGAGCCGGTGGAAGCGGTGGAGGCCATTATGCAGGCAGCAGGACTTCGTGGATAATATGAGGGAAAATAGCGGAGAAGGGAAGTGTTGATGATGGGCAGCAGTGTGTTTGTGATCGAACGCGCACGGCCGGAGGAGGCCGCTGCGCTGCTGGAGTATCTGAAGATCGTAGGCGGCGAAACGGATAACCTCAGCTTTGGCGCGGAGGGCGTGCCGCTCAGTCTCGAAGCAGAGCAGGACTACCTGCGTGCACAGTGCGGCTCGGCTGACAATGTGCAGTATTTTGCCAAGGTGGATGGCGAGATTATTGGCACGGCGAGCCTGAACCGCGGCCACAACCGCATGAGCCACCGCGGGGTGTTTGGGATCAGCCTGAAAAAAGCGTGGTGGGGCTGTGGCGCGGCAGCTGCGCTGATGGAAGCGATTTTGGCCTTTGCCAAGGAAAATGGCTTTGAACAGCTGAACCTTGAGGTACGCAGCAGTAACGTCCGCGCCATCCATCTGTACGAAAAGTACGGTTTTCGGAAGCTGTGTACGTTCCCGCACTTTTTCAAAATCAATGGAAAATATGTCGATTTTGATTTGATGAATCTTGAATTAAATGAGACAGATGCCTAAGATGATCGCCCACAGAGGGGGGCGTTGATCGGAGATTTGCAGGCCTTCGGGATAAACAAAAAGCAGACACTCTTTTGAGTGTCTGCTTTTATCTTATCAGATGTGCTTTCCCTGCTGCCCCTATGGCGCGCAGCTTCTCACTGACCTGGCTGCCGCAGGAACAGGACGCCCAACGTGCCCGGGCCGCAGTGAGAGGACACGGTGCAGCCCGCCTGGGTGACGAACACCTCTTTGAAGGGAGCCAGCTCCCGTACCAGCTCCGTCAGTTCCCGCAGGGTGTTCTCCGACACCTCGCCGGAGTGGGTAATAAAGGCATGGTCCTCCACCACCGTTTTGCCCGCCAGCCGTTCGGTGATATACTGGCGGTACACCTTTTCCATAGAGCCCCGGTACTTTTTGCATACCACCAGCTTTCCCTCCCGCATTTCCAGGCAGGGCTTCAGCTTCAGCACATTGGCGCCCAGGGCCGCCACACCGCTGCACCGGCCGCCCTTCCACATATATTCCAGCGTGTCCAGCACAAAGCTGGTGTCGCTGCAAGACGCCATGCCGCGCAGTTCTTCGGCGATGTCCGCGGCGTCCATGCCGCGATCCCGGAGCTTGGCCCCCTGAAGCGCCAGCAGTCCGCCGCCGGTGGAGAGCTGACGGCTGTCCACCACATAGACTCGTCCCTGCTCCGTCAGTTCCTGCGCCGCCAGCACCGCGTTCTGGCAGGTACAGGACAGTTCCGAGCTGATGTCGATGTGGACGATGTCATATCCCTCCGCCAGGATCGGCAGGAAAAAGCTCTTGAACGCTTCCGGGCTGACGGCGGTGGTTTTGGGCAGCGTGCCGTTACGGCGGTAGTCGGCGTACAGCTCCGCCGAGGTATACTGCCCGTCATCGGCGAAAACCCTCTCCCCGCTCTGGATGGTCAGTGGCACGGTGCGGATTTGGAAGCGCTCCAGAAGCTGCGGCGTCAGGTCGCAGGTGCTGTCATAGGTGATACAGACAGGTCTGGGCATAAGGGGTATTCCTCCTATTTTTTATGTATGGTACAGGAACAGTATACAGGAGAAACCTCAACACAAGCTCAAAAAGTCTCGATTTTTGAGAGCTGATATGATAAAATCAAGAAAAACACGAAGGAGGGCTGCTATGTTCCGAATTTTGGTGGCCGAGGACGATGACAGCGCCCGGTTTTTAATGTGCGAAGTGCTGCGGAGGGCCGGGTATGATCCCTGTCCCGCCCGGGACGGTCTGGAGGCGCTGGAGGTAATGGAGCACTATCAGTGCGACCTGGCGGTGGTGGACATCACCATGCCGCGGATGGACGGCATCACCTTCACCCAGACGCTGCGGGAGGGGAACTGCGACCTGCCGGTGCTGATGGTGACGGCCCGTGTGACCCAAGAGGACAAGCGCCGGGGTTTCCGGGCGGGAACGGATGACTATATGGTCAAGCCGGTGGACGAGGAGGAGATGCTCTGGCGCATCGAGGCCCTGCTGCGGCGGTACTGCAGCCGTGCGGATCGGCGGCTGACCGTCGGTTCTACCGTACTGGACCGCGGTTCTCTGCAGGTCATCACCCCGCAGAACACATGGCAGCTCACCGCCAAGGAGTTCTTGCTGCTGTACAAGCTGCTGTCCTATCCACGGACGCTTTTCACCAAGCGGCAGCTCATCGACGATATATGGGATCTGGACAGTGATGTGGACGAACACACCGTGGAGGTCTACATCTCCCGCCTGCGGGATAAATTCCGGGATGATCCGGATTTCGAGCTGCGGACCATCCGCGGCTTCGGCTATATGGGAATACCCCGGGAGGACGGAAATGCGGAAAACTGAGGCGAAGAAAGAAAATCCCCCTGTCCGGCTGCTGGGCACGATGTTCCTTCTGGTGCTGGGACTGGTGGCGGTGTACGTTGTATTGGCTTTGGGTATATTTGCCCTGGTACAGAAGCTGGTGCATCTGGATGAAACGAACTATACGCTGCTGTGGCCCATCCTTATCCTGTCGGTCAGTGCCATTTTGGGCGTTCTGTTGGCCGTGTTCATTTTCCGGGGGTATCTGGCGCCGCTGTCGCGGCTGATGCAGGCTACGCAGTCGGTGGCCGCCGGCGACTACTCCGTGCGGGTAGAAATGCGGGGTGCTCGGGGCGAGGTGGCGGAGTACATCCGCAGCTTCAACAAGATGGCGGAGGAGCTGTCCAGCGTGGCACTGCTGCGGATGGACTTTGTGAACACCTTCTCCCATGAATTCAAAACGCCCCTTATCTCCATCCGAGGGTTTGCCAAGCTGCTGCAGAACGATGACCTGACGCCCCAGCAGCGGCAGACCTACACGGACACGGTCGTACAGCAGTCCGAAAGGCTCGCTGCCATGAGCACCCACATTCTGGAGCTGGCGCAGTATGAAAACACCGAGATCGTGTCCGGCAAGGCCGTATACAGCCTGGATGAACAGCTGCGCCGGTGCGTCCGCCAGCAGGAGAGGAACTGGCTGAAAAAGGGACTGACGGTGGAGGGTGATCTGGACCGGGTGGATTACTACGGCAATGAGGAACTGGCAGAACACATCTGGTCTAATCTTCTCTCCAACGCCATTCGGTTCACGCCCGCCGGTGGGCAGATCACCGTAGTTCTGCGCCAGGGGGAGGGAGAAGTCACCGTATCCGTATCCGATACCGGCATCGGCATGGACGAGGATACCCAGCAGCACATCTTCGACAAATTCTACCGCGCCGCACCTTATTCGGATACCCGGGGCAACGGTCTGGGCCTGTCCATCGTCCGCCGGGCGGTGGCGCTGTGCGGCGGAGAGATCACGGTGTTCTCCCGGCCCGGGAAAGGCTCGACCTTCACCGTGACGCTGCCCACGGCGCAGGAATAAGCTGTGTTTCGCACTGCGGCGCGGCGTGGTCTCATACACTTTGAACATAAGACACCCTGCAAAAGCTCTGCTTTTGCAGGGTGTCTTTCAGATCCCGAAATCTCTTGTATGTGCTGCGGCGCAAAGTGGGAGGAGGTAACTCACACAGGAGAGCGGGGACAGCTGGGAGTGCGAACGTCCCGCAGGCAACTTCCCCCTGGTCTTCGCGCTGTTGGGCTGCATGGCCGGCGTATACGTCAGCACGCATTTCGGCGTATCCATACTGGCGGCATTTCTGGGAACTGCTGTGGGATATGCGGCAGGTATTCCCTTTGAAAAACAGGACCGCGCAAAGCACGTGAAATAGGTCTCTGCGGCGGAGTACCCGCAGCAAGACCGCAGAGCGCTCCACCAGTCTGAATTCTGCTGCACTTGAAATTTCATAAGCGGCAAGGGCCAACGGACAAAGCATTGTCCGTTGGCCCTTTCTTCTTATCAACGCCGTACTCGACTTCACTGTGCAAAAAGTCAATGCAGCACTCAGATATTAAAATCGCGCACATTTCCTGGCGCTGTCCACGTTTTAAAATTTTTGAAAAATTTTTGATATTTTTAAAAATTTTTGGGAAAAACTGCGATTCGGGCGTATATACATTATAGAGACAATTTGAGGAGGCCATACCGTATGAAAAAGTATGAAATCGCCCGTGAAAATGTGATGACCACCGTTGGCCGGGTAACGGTGGCCGTATACGCAACGGATAGCACCGACAAGCAGACGCTGTCTACCGTCCTATATGACGGTAAATCCCAGCTGGTGTCCGGCATCTCTGCACAGATGACCTACCGACCGGGATCGGGTCTGGCGCTGGAGGACGCTGTCAAAAATATTATTGCCCGCACGATCGAAAAATATGAGGCGTCTCAGCGCCCGCTGTGTGAACGCATCGACTATGCTCAAGCGTATGCAGAGTTAAAATCGGCCAATATGCAGCACCAGTTATGCCCTGTGGAGTGGCGCGCCGAGAGTACACGCAGGGCGGCACTGACATACTACGAACGCCGCAGCATACCTCTCATACAGCTCATGTTAGATCGCATGGGCGATCCGCTTGCGCTGCAGGAGACACAGCAGGAATATTTGGCACTGGCACGCAGCAGGACCGATCGCGGCGAGGCGAACGCCATCGAAACCGCCAATGCACACATCAACGCGGCGAACCTGCTGTATGAAGCATCCCGTCATCTCTTGCCGCAGTATGATTTGCCGCCCATTGAGGTCCCCCTATTTGCGGCAGGGGGCGTTGTGCCTCCCGAACAAGCCAAAGCTCTGCCGCGCGATGATCTGGTACGCCTGGCGGAGTTGATCCGGTTGGACGCCGCCGAAACACCGTTGGCCGCCAGCGCGGCGCTGATGATGGCAAGTATGCTGCGTCCGGCTGAGGCGTGTCCAAAATACGGCGAAATTATTGATTGTGGGGATTATGGTGTGTATGCGGCGCTGCACAACGTCGCCGGTGGCGAGCGCATCGCATCGATGAAAACCCGCAACGCCTACCGGCAGGTGATACTTCCAAAATATGCCATGGACATTGTACGTGAATGCCGTGAGGTACTCCGGAAACAGGGATACGGCGACAGTGAGATCAATGACGCATATGTGGCCCATCATCCCCAGGATATTCACCGCCCTGCTGACCCTCGGGATATCAGCAGGTATGTCAAAAACAAGCTGGAGCTGCTGGGATACAACAGCACATACTGGTGTGGTATGGAGCTTGTAGCACAGACCGAGCCGGACGCAGATGAGCGCGGCAACGCGCTGACCGATGTGACCGCCTATCTGCTGCGCCGCAGCGGATGCACCTACCTGTGCAACTGCACATCTGTGCCGCTGCCCGACGGTCGGAGCGTCATGCCCCATGGACTGGTGGATGCGTTGATGGGACACCGTCTCCGTGGCGAGGACGCGTGGTGGACGGAGTGGATCAGGCGTGAGGACAACTGGCCGATCATCGCACAGGTATTGGAGGGCATTATCCTTGATCCAAATCACAGTGCCCACCCGGCATACGCGCCTGCTGTGTCCAACAGCTCTCCTCAGGTATGCCATGCTATACAGAAATGCATCGTACCCGCAGACACGCCGCCGGGCAGCACCGTCACCGTAACGATACGATGTCATGACCATGATCGCGCAAATGTGCGCCTGCCGGGGCACATCCAAGTAGCCGACAGGACACGCTCGAGCCTGTCACCGCAGCAGTCGAGCATGCCGGACATACAGGAGATAATTACGGAGGATTACTATACCACGTTGCAGGAAGACGCACAAAAAATCTACAGAAAGGCCAAAGAGATACGATGAAAAAGAAAAATGACCCATTCGCCGGAATCAAGATCACACCTCACTCCGGCAAGCAGACGATCATATACGACTACCAGCCCGGTGTCAAAATTCGCTTCACACTTAATCCCACCCGCGCCGCAGGATATTTGTCCCGCGGCACTATCGGACTGCTGGATCCGCAGACAGGACATCTGCTGCAAACTCGCGCCGACAGCAAATCGCATAGGTTTTCTGATGCGGCCACCTTGGAATTGTATATTCCTTGCCCCCGTCAGGGGGAAACGCAAGAGCAGGTCATCCGCCGCACTGTAGTGAAACGCACGGCGGATCTGATCAAAAAATATCGGCCGATCTTGGATATAGGCCTTCGCAGCGGGAAATCCCTGGGGGATATGAGTCTGCGTACAGCGATAGAACTATACGCAACAGACTACGTGATCGATGAAAGCCGCAGTGTTGAGCTGCGGAAAACCTATTACAACCAGCTTAATAAAATGGCGGCAGCTTTTGAGGACAAAAAATTGACAGACCTTACGTCAGGAGACTTCAAACGCTTCTGCGCATCCCATCCGCGGAAAAACGGGTTGGAATATGTCAAGAGATTATACCATTTTTTGGCAACTATCGCCCGCCAAGAGGGTGTCGCGTGTCCTGCCCAAAAGGTTCTGGCGGATTACATACGCCGCCAGGAACGCGATCCCAAAATCACAAATCGTCGGCTGCAGCGGGAAGCTGCTGTCACGGATGTTCTCCCCGTGGAATACGAGGCTATGTTGGACAGCCGGTGCTGGGAGAAGATGGGAGACCCCATGGCCGCGTTGACCGTCCTTCTAAAGGAAAGCGGTCTGCCGACAGCGGAGGTCTGTGGGCTTCGCTGGGGAGATCTGTTATTGAATGATGACCGCGAGTGTGTATTTTTGCGCTGCCGCCGGGACGATCTGTCCAGCTATACCCATGACTATACATTTCCACTTTCGCCCTATGGTGCATCATATATCAACGCATGGCGGGACTGTCTGGCGCAAAGCTGTCCTGCAGAACGGCTTGCAGACAGCGCTTACGTTGTATCACAGGATGCTGTGGGCCAAAAAGCCATCTCGCCCAGCGAGCTGAGCAACTACATCCGCAGTACTGTCGGCGCTTATACCATCGGCTACGCCGGCCGAATCAAACTGGAGGGTATGGCGTCCGCCATGGGGGTGCAGCTGCTCCGCAATACCCGCGGCAGGCACCTCGTCGAAGACTGCGGGCTGCGGGATGATCCTGGAGCGTTGGCGTTTCTCATGCATCAATCAATGACCGGTCAGGTGCAGTCCGACAGATAGGAGGCCACTCTTGTGTTCGACTGCCAAACATACGATTTCTTTTCTCCGCATACGATGGACCATCCCCAAATAGGAGGTCTGTTTATGCCGAACACCGAACAAGCACCTACCCCGACGATCACCGTTACCCGCAATTTCCTTGGCCAGCAGACGGCAGAGACACTGCTTCTGGAGCTGATCCGCGCCCACACACAGGCGGCGTAACACCGTTCGACCACAGATAAAAGGGGGAGCAGCATGGAACAAAGGATACCTACGGCACTGTACTGCCGCCTGTCCCGGGAGGACGGAGACCGGGTGGAGAGCGACTCCATCGGCAACCAGCGGAAGTTGCTGGAGGAGTACATCGAAAACCACCCGGAGCTGACCGCGGTGGAATGCTACGCCGACGACGGCTATACCGGCACGAATTTCCAGCGTCCCGCCTTTCAGCGGATGCTGCGGGACATGGAAAGTGGGCGCATCCGCTGCGTGCTGGTAAAGGATCTGTCCCGCTTTGGCCGCGACTACATCGAAACAGGCCGCTACTTGGAGCGCTGGCTGCCGGAGCACGGCGTGCGCTTCATCGCCGTCACAGACAACATTGATAGCGCCCGCGGCGCGTACGACATGATGATGCCGCTGAAGAACCTGTTCAACACGCAGTACGCACGGGACATCTCCCAAAAGGTTAAAAGCTCCCTCCGCGCCAAGCAGCAGCGGGGCGAGTTCATCGGGGCGTTCGCCAGCTACGGCTACTGCAAAGACCCGCAGAACCACAATCGCCTGGTCATTGATCCGCCTGCGGCGGAGGTGGTGCGGCGCAT
>OIZI01000456.1_pt1 | contig 21294 bp, 22 predicted proteins | sample 1588441 | NCBI WGS metagenome assembly OIZI01 (sample SAMN03283284) | human gut metagenome | biome: human-associated habitat; material: feces | host: Homo sapiens | place: Peru | collected 2012 | reverse complement strand
TTGTCCAAGGTGTTATAGTTTGTCTTTACGTTATTCAATTTACAAGGTACAGCCGTCACCCGTGGATGACTTTGACATACTATCACAGAGTTTTCCATTTGTCAAGAACTTTTTTACATTCTCTTTCAAATTTCGACACATTTACGTTGTGCTCCATGAGAGCTTGCATATATTACCATGGGCAACGCTGTTTGTCAAGCACTTTCTTAAAAATAATTTAAGAAAAGCAATCCCGCTTTCTTAAAAAAGCTCCGGGGCCCTTTTTGAGCCCCGGAGTCCTATGTTTCCTTTATTCGGCATCATCGATAAGTCCGTATCCGCCGTCATCCCGGCGATACACAATTGCAAACGACCCGCCATTATCCGTATCCCGGAAGGCGAAGAAATCGTGATTCAGAAGCTCCATCTGCAGGACCGCCTCTTCTCTGGACATGGGGCGCATATAGAAGTGCTTCACCTTGGTGATTGCCAGGCTTTCTTCCTCCTGCTCCGGCACAAAAGATGTCTCCTCTACCGTGCGGGTAAACGCGTCCTGACGCAGGCGACGAGCCAGTCGGGTCTTATTCTTGCGAATCTGGCCTTCAATCGTCCCCACAGCGGCATCGATGGAGGCAAACATATCAGAAGTGCTTTCACTGGCACGGAACCAGGTTCCGGCACCGTGGACAGTCAGCTCTGCCTTATTCTGATTCTTCTCTACGGAAAATACGATGAGTGCCTCCGCGTCATCCTCGAAATACCGAGCCAGCTTCATAACCTTTTTCTCGGCATAAGAATGGACGTTCTCCGGCAGCTTCACTTTCTTTTCACTGTACTGAAACTTCATAATCGGCAGCTCCTTTCGTTAGAACCGGTCATCCGGTGTACATAAACTATACCACGATTTACCGATTTCGACAAGGGTCACTCCCCATTCTTGTCATCCTCATCCAAAAGCTCCGCCATGGTCAGATTATAAAGGTTTTCCGCCTTTTGCTCAAAGAGCTTGCTCAGGCGTACTGCCTGACGCTGGTTGGGGGCCAGAAGCTCCAGGGTCATGAGGTTGCCTACCTCGTCATCCAGAGCCATAATCACGGAAAAGTCCCCGTTTTCTCTGGGAATCACCTGGGTTTTTACGAAGCTGGAGCGCCGCTGGGCACGGTTGAACTTCGAAACCGCGTTTTCCGCCTTGCACTTGACCGTATAGGCCACGGAGTCCTCCGTCAAAGCGCCGTCGGCACGGCCCTTGTCGGTAATCTCATAGGTCTGGTCCTCCAGCTCCCGCAGATGGCCGCTTTCCACCATCTCCGGCACCGCCGTACAGATATCAAAATAGCTAAGGCACTCGTCCTGGAAGCAAAGCTCGTAGAGCTGCTGGATGGTTACCGGGTAGCTTACCCGCGCCATCACAAACAGTACCAGAACCTTAACATCCATCATATCATGAATAAATCCCAATCTCTGCATTTGCTTCACCTCTTGGTATCATTATACGAAATCCCCGCAAAAAATCAAGCACCTAGTGTACCGTTCCCGCATATTTTGGCCCAAAGGAGGAATGGTCATGCCGAAACTATGGGCTTTGGGCTCCACACCTGCCCACAAAATCGCCTGTTTACGGCTGCAAACAGCGGGGTTTGCGCTGGTAGACAGGCCGGAAAACGATATTCAAGGGGTCTTTCTGGACGTTCCCAGCTTCCGCACACCGCTGATCACTCCGGACCAGCTGCTGCCTCAGCTGCCGGAGGGTGCTGTTTTAATCGGCGGAAACCTTGGAAACTGGGAAAACCACCCCACCCTGGATTTACTCACCGATGCGGACTACACCGCCAAAAACGCCGATATCACCGCCCGCTGCGCTCTGCGGCTGGGAGCCGGGCGGCTTGGCTGCGTCTTTTCCGGAATGCCTGTGCTGATTCTTGGCTGGGGCCGCATTGGGAAGTGCCTTGCAAGGCTTCTGCGGGCACTGGACGCGGAGGTCTGGGTCTACGCCCGGAAGGAAGCCGACCGGGCCATGCTCCGGGCGCTTGGATATCGTGCGCTGCCGATTCCCCCGGAGGAGGCAAACCTAAACCAATTCCGCCTGATTTACAACACCGCCCCCGCGCCCATGCTGTCAAGCGAGAAAACAGCAGTGCTGGGCAGCTGCGTGCTGATGGACCTTGCGTCCAGCCCAGGGATGGCCGGCCCACAAGTTATTTCCGCCCGGGGACTTCCCGGTCTGCTGGCACCGGAGAGCTCCGGTGCGCTGATTGCGGACACATTGACACGCCTTTGGAAGGAGCGGCATACATGAATATTGGATTTGCCTTTTGCGGGTCTTTTTGTACATATTCCAAGGTTTTCCCCGTTTTGGAGCAGCTGGCGAAGCGGCACCGGGTGATCCCCATCTTTTCAGCCGCTTCCGGCTCCACCGACAGCCGCTTTGGACTTGCCAAGGATTTTCTGGCAAGGGCCGAAAGCATCTGCGGCACCCCCGCCCTCACAACCCTTGCTGAAGTGGAGCCCATCGGGCCCAAAAAGCTTTTGGACCTGCTGATCATCGCTCCCTGTACCGGAAACACCTTGGCAAAGCTGGCTTACTCCATCGCCGATGGCCCGGTGACCATGGCGGCAAAAAGCCACCTGCGCAACGCCCGCCCGGTACTTTTGGCGGTTTCCACCAACGATGCCCTGGCGGGAGCCGCGGAAAACATCGGAAAGCTTCTGGCCCGGAAAAACTATTATTTTGTCCCCTTCCGGCAGGACAGCTGGGAGAAAAAGCCAACGTCCATGGTGGCTGACTTCTCTATGATTCCCGACGCAGCGGAGGCGGCACTGAGCAGCCGACAGCTTCAGCCGGTTTTACTGCCGGGAAAACCATAAAGAAAGCGCCGGAGTATCGCTTTGCACGCGGTACTCCGGCAGCGGCATTATAATCTTTCCACCTCTTCCAGCCAGATTCTTCCGCTGGCGTCGCTGGGCATCCGCCAGTCGCCCCGGGGGCTGAGGCAGACGGAACCCACTTTCACGCCGTCCGGCAGGCAGCTGCGCTTGAACTGCTGGGCGAAGAAGCGGCGATAGAAGGCCTTCATCCATTTTTTAATGGTCCCCCTATCGAAATCCCCACGGAATGCCCGACAGGCCAGGGTGTAAATCTTTGTGGGCGTAAAGCCAAAGCGAAGCATATAGTAGAGGAAAAAGTCGTGGAGGGCGTAGGGGCCCACCAGGTCTTCCGTGTACTGGCTGATTTTTCCCGATGCATCCGGGGGCAGCAGCTCCGGGGAAATGGGGGTATCCAGAATATCCTCCAGAACTTCCCGGGCGGAAGCAAAGCTCTCACTTTCCGCAATGGCGGCGATCATCCAGCGGATCAGGGTTTTGGGAATGGAGGCGTTGACCCCGTACATGCTCATATGGTCCCCATTGTAGGTACACCAGCCCAGGGCCAGCTCACTCAGGTCGCCGGTGCCGATGACGATGCCGCCAACCACGCTGGCGTAATCCATGAGAATCTGGGTCCGTTCCCGGGCCTGGGCATTTTCGTAGGTGCCATTGAGAATGGTTTTATCGTGGCCGATATTCCCAAAGTGCAGGTCCACCGCCTGGCGGATATTGACTTCCTTTACGGAAACCCCCAGCTTTTCCATCAGCGTCAGGGAATTCCGGTAGGTCCTGTCCGAGGTACCGTAGCATGGCATGGTCACGCCGCAGACATCGCTGCTCGGTCTTCCCAGCTGCCGCATGGCCTCCACCGCCACCAGGAGCGCCAAGGTGGAATCCAAGCCGCCGGAAATGCCAACCACCGCCTTGGAGCCTACCGTTTCCAGCCGGTGCCTGAGCCCCGCCACCTGCATCCGGAAAATCTCCATGCAGCGCGCAAATCGGTCCGTCTGGATAGCCGGGACAAAGGGCAGCTTGGAAACGGCAAAGAGGCTGCCGTCAGAACGAAGCGGCGGCTGCTCCACAGAAATCAGGTTGTCGCAAAGCATAGGGGCCAGCATGGCCGCGTTATCGAAAAAGCTTTTGTTTCTTCTCCGGTCCGCCCGAATCTGACCCAAATCGCAGTCCCGGATCAGCAGTGTTTCGGAAACCATAGCCTCTTCCGTCTCCCCCAGCAAAATTCCGTTCTGGGCGATGAGGCACTGGCCGGAAAAAATCAGGTCCTGGGTGCTCTCCCCTGTTCCGGCAGAAGCGTAGGCATAGACAGAGGTGGTCCCGGCGGACTGCTGCCTGACAAGCTCCCGGCGGTAGGCCCGCTTTCCGATGGTCTCGTTAGAAGCGGACAGGTTGACAATGACCTCCGCGCCGCTGAGGCATAGGAGAGAAGACGGCGGGACCGGGGTCCACAGGTCTTCGCAAATCTCCACGCCCAGCTTGGTCCCATCCCCCAGAAGGAACACGCCCTTGGAGGAAATCGGTGCCTGAATTGCCCCGCCGGGAAGGGGCAGAACCGCCGTATTCTGGCGCAAATCAGCCCCGGAAACGAACCAGCGCTTTTCGTAGAACTCATTGTAATTGGGGATATAGGTTTTGGGCACCAGGCCGCGGAGAACACCGCCGGAAATAACCGCCCCGCAATTGTACATTTCCGCATCCAGAAACAGGGGCATGCCCACCACAGCGGTGACATTGGGGTGCTCTCGGGAGCAGTTCAGAATCCGCTCCAGGCCCGCCATAACCCCATCATAAAGCGTGGACTGAAAGAACAGGTCCTGGCAGGTATAGCCCGTGAGGCTCAGTTCCGGGAATACCAGCAAATCCACCTGCTTTTCATCCGCCGCTTTCAGCATGGCGCAGTGGTCCTCCGCGTTTTTGCGGGGGTCCGCCACACGCACCGGGGGCACCGCGCAGGCAATCCGAATAAAATCCAGCATTGTGGGACTCCTCCGTCCTTTTGTTTTTTCTTAGTTTACCACGGATTGGGCAAAAAAACAACAGGGTCTGTCTATTCTCCCTACGCCGCAGCAGAAACCATCACAGTAACAGTAAACAAGTGCCTCTCCTCATCATATTCCCATTCATAATCGCCGTCATATTTTTTAATGGACTTGGCAACGCTTTTCATGCCAAAGCCATGGAGACCGGCTCCGGATTTTGTGGAAATCAGGTGGTGTCCAGATTGTTTTGGGGGAGTATCACAGCTGTTGCTGACAATAATGACGCTGTAACGATTGCGATATACAGTGGTCAGAGAAATATATTTTTCAGTGGACTGCTCCGAAGCGGTGACGGCATTATCCAGCAGATTGCCGAGGATAGCAACCAGATCAATGTCCTCCAATCGGGAAAGATTGCAAACCTTGACATCGTATTCAAAGGTAATGTCCCGCATTTTACAGTCAATGTCATACTTATGTAGCATGACATCCAAAAGCTTATTGCCGCTGTTGCGGCTTTTGGAGTAATCTCTTAGCTGTTCAGACAGTTTCGTCACATAGCTATCGATAGTCGGATCTTCATTCAATGCCTGAATTGCAGAGAGGTGCTTTTTGGCATCGTGGGCATAAATCATCAATTCCTGATTTTGCTGATCCAAAATTTGGTAATACGATTGCTCTGTCTGAAGCCTATTCAGCTCACTTTGGATTTGCATAGTCTGGCGTTCCTTTTTCACCTGATGTGAATAGGCAAAGAAAAGTAGAACGGTTGCAGCAAATAGGCAGCCGCTGGAGATAGAAAGAAGAAATTGAACTTCGTATCTGGCATCTAAACGTGCACAAATATACCAAAATATAAACTGGCACACTGTCGTGAGACCTGGGAATACCAAAAACTCCAACGGAATGACATTCGATGTATCTCCTGGTCGAATCAGCTTTATCAATAAAAGGATGATGAGAAAATAGAGTGTTTTAATTGTGATTGTTTGAAAAATAAGCAGCCCCAAATTGTCATTATACCCTGAAAAGCTATCGCCAATAACAAAGGAACTTATCGGAATAATAATAGTTTCCAAAGCAGTATTTAGCATTCCGAGAACAGCTGCGTAGAAACAACTCTTTTGTAACGTGCAATCGAAGCAGAACATGGCGAAAACGGCGTTGATGGTTAGTGTAACCATTGCGTTAACCAATCCGTTGTTCTTTAAGAAAATATTCATGGTTGAACCAAAGGAAAATAGAATTGCGCCAAAAGTAATCGTTTTCACTGATGTCAATTTCTGTTTACGGAAAGATGAAAAAAATACGTAGGAAATTACCATTTCAATCAGGTACACATATAAGGAAAAAAGCGGATTCAGCATATCATTTCCTCCGCAAATATTCAAACCAGAATTTATGAAACGCGGATTGTCTCCTCGGTGCAATAGGAATTTTGGTTCCATCAGAAAGAAGCAGTTCTGTGTAGGTGTAGCGGTCTACATAGTGGAGATTGACGAAAAAAGATTTATGGACAGGGTAGAAGAATAGCTGCGGCAGCTTCTCACAGAGATCATCATATTTGTCAGCTGTGGAATACACTTTCTCCAACGTGATGACACTCGCTCGTCTGCCGTCTCGAGTCACGTAAAGAACATCGTCCGCAATCACCCGCTGCACAGCGGCATTTTCGGAAAGGAAAAGGTCAACATAGGCCCCGTCAATATATTCCATAGCTTTGTCAAGTCCGGCATACAGCCGATCAGCGTTAAAGGGCTTTTCAAAAAAGCGAAACGCCCGGAGGTCCATGGCATCATCCTGGTAGCAATCATAGTTGGTCACAAAAAACAGTGCCAGCTTGGGATTGCGCTGCCGCAGCTCCTTTGCCAATGTGATGCCATCCACGCCCGGCATCTGGATATCCAGGAAGGCAAGGTCAAATACGGTGTCATCCTGGGCAATTCGAAGCGGGTCTACCACCGCAGTGATGGCGCAGGGAATATGGTAATTTTTCATATATTCTTCAATGTGAATTCTAAGCGTGTTCAGATAGCTCTGTTCATCATCGCAAATCAAAATTTTCATTTAGATACCTCATAAAAATAGGCTTACGATGCGACGAAACATCGTAAGCCTATTTTATCATTATTGAAGTCCAACGTCAAATCTGCGAAGAGTAGAAAAACCAGCATTTTTGCACAGATTTCTTGCATTTTTGCAAGAAAATATCATGGAGGGTTATTCCTGGAGATACGTTGCTAAAAGGCGGCATAGAGTTTTCTGTTCTCTGGGGGACAGCTTCTGAATAAGGGTGGTTATCCTGTCCGCCTCTGGCCCAATTTCGCCCAGCAGGTAGTAGTTTGGTGTGCCGCCAAGTATATCGCATAAATCCAACAGTCGTTTTGTTGTGAGCAGACTTTTCCCACACTCCATACTGGAAATGTGGTTGGTGGAAAGCTCTAACTTTTCAGCCAGCTGCTCCTGGGAAAGGCCTGCGACTTCACGTCGGTGCCGAATACGCTTTCCAATTAGCTTTTTATCAACATCCATATCGATCACCGTGGATAAAATACCATGTTTTTCAGAAAACGAGAACAAACTACAATAGAACATATCTGTGAAGCAATTAGTTTGTGATGATTTTATAGATATCTACAACTAATAATATGAATCCTTGCAGTTTTGCGCAAATAATCCGCACTTTTGATTGAGCTATTGAAAAGCTGCAAAAGACATGTTATTTTGTCGTCAGAAGGAGGTGAACGCTATGAAGAGCAAAAAAAGCCTGATTGCAACCGTTGCTAAAAAGGCCGCGGAGCATGCACTGCGCCGAGATGCAAATCGGACGACATGTATGTGCATCTACCAGCCGAAGGCCCCTGAAGCATTAAAGCGCTTCAAAAATTCAAAATAATGGCAACGGTGCTGGCAGAGCGCATTGTAAGTAAATTGATTGCATCATCCGCTGTGAAGGAGGCTGATAGGGAGTTATACGTTTATGGCTTTTTCCTGCTGATTACACGTTTCTTCTTTTTCCTGATATCCATTGCTTTTGGATTCTTTTGGAAAATCCCGTGTGAAAGCGTCATTTTTTATATTGTGTTCTTTCTCTTGCGGAGTTACGCAGGAGGGATACATGTGAAGACGGAAATGGCTTGCACGGCATGGACGACACTAGCCTTTGGTGTGGTCATAGCTTCAATAAGAATCATTGCGCAATCGGATTGGATTATTATGCCATTGCTTATTTTGAGCAATCTGAGCGTTTTTCTGTTTAGTCCTTTGGGCAGTAAGGAAAAGCCCTTGGACAATGATGAACATCGAAGATATCGGAAAATTTGTTGCAGATATCTTCTTGTATTCGACATGGTAATCATTGTGTCGCTTATACTGGCGTGTCCCGCATTGTATAGTCCAGTACTATGTGGAATGGGCTTGGAATCAATGTTGTTATGTATTGGGAAAATGTGTAATTATGCGTAATTAATTGGTTGGTCAGGTAAGAAATATATTCAAATTTCAATTAGAGTATGCTATGATTCTAGGAGGTTTTAGAAATGGCAAATATCAAACGAGTACTTTGCTTAGTTTTGACACTGGTCCTTATTATCAGCCTTACCCCTTCTGTTTTTGCAGATAATACATCGAGCACTGATGAATATCTACAGTTTATCGAAACAGCCTGCGATGTTTTTCCGGAATATGCAGATAGAATTTACAGCACACCTTCTTCTGCAGATCTTGCAACTTGTTCTCTCCCTCAAATTGTCGAATCCGTATCCCGTACCTCTGCCAACGGAGATATTCTAACTTATATTGAGTATTCTGACGGAGTTGTTGTTTTATCTTCAGCAAATGTACTGAACACAAATAGCTACCATAATGTAATTAACTCCACAACGACAGATTACTATTTAAGCTTTAAAGTAACCGCAAACGTTTCCTATGAAGTATTGACAATTTCAAATATTTGCTACCGGCTTTCTAATGGAAAATCGAGCATTCTTAGTCGTGGAACCGGAACGCGAAGCAGTGGCGGCCCCGTTCATTACGCGTCAGAGTATCGCCAGAGTGAAGGGTACTTGACAAATGCTTGCACCGGGTTTACTTGCGATTTGGCAAGAAATGATGGCTATCTTCCAATTGAGGTTACATTTATGTTTTATGTCACCGGAAACCGCTGGTGGACAAATGCAAGATATTAAGTAATTCATGCCGTGAGGGCTATTTGGTTCATTTGATTTATACGACGGTCACTGAGTTGATTTATTCTTCTATATAAGCAATTCCCACCCGTCAAATGGGGGACGATGTAAACATCGTCCCCCTGAAATTCATAAATGTAGCTCGTGCAATTTGTATAAGAAAGGTTCGTTCGTATCTCTTTCTCAAATATATTCAACGTTATATTGTTATTGTTGCAATTCAGGAAGATGCGTGATATATTATCATTGAACAGGGGGCAAAATCGATGAATTTCAAAAAAAACGCAATTCACATAATAATCTCTCCAAGATGCACTGTTATAGCGTCTCTTCTTTGCGTAATCTCCATCGCCCTAGGATTCTTCCTGGGCTCCCGTCGGAGTACGGCATCCCTCAGTCTTGTGAACAGCACCATTCAAAAGGCTGCCTCCGCCAATCAGCTATCTTCTTATGCCCCAACGGAATTCCCGGGGAGCGGGGCAGCGGCGGTGTATCTCTATGGGATTGACGATGTTGAACTACAGATTGGGTCCGGGCGTTTTTCGTTTCCCTCCGCTCTGTCCTCCGGGAAGCTCTCCTCCGAGGATGTGGTCCATCAGGCCTTTCTGGATGCGGCACAGGGGCTGTGTAATCGGACGGAAATCTCCCGGTATGGGCTCAGCCGCTATCGGTTCCACTACCCGAACTTTGATTTGTGCATCACCCGGGATGTGTTCGAATCGGCCGCCGGCGGGCGATACCCGATTTTTTCAATAGCGTTCTATCTCCCCGGGGAGGGCGTTTCCTCCGAGCTGGAGCAGTATCTCTATGCCGAAGACGGCACCATGGTGGATACTCGGGCGGAAGATTGGGGCCTTCAATTCTCCGCGGAGGAGGCAGGTGCCAAGCACATTCTTTTGAATGTCGTCCAGAAAAAGGGGCAGGAAATCGGGACGCTTACCGTCAAGCGATACCATATCTACCGTACCGACGGGGTACATCGAACCGAACAAAATCCGGTGTGCACCGCTGATGAGGAAGAAAAGCTGCGGCAGGAATACCCGATTCCGTCCGGTGCCCAGACAGACATCACCCTGGATTGGGAAAAACTGTACGGCTCCCTTCCCAGCGGGGACTACGAGCTGCACTTAATGATAGAGGATGTCTACGACAAAACCCAGCCGCGCTCCCCTTTGCAGCAAAACTATACGGATATACAGCGCTATGTGGTTCCTTTCCATGTCGAATGATTCATAAAGCCAGCAATAACGGGCTGCCTTGCATTTGAGGCAGCCCGTTGTTATTTCGTTTAAATTCCGGCCTTTTCCCGCAGAACCGGGGCCATGTCGGTTTCTTCCCAGGTCTTGCCGGGGACGCCGAAGTGGCCGCGGGCGGCGGTGGAAGCGTAGATGGGACGGCGCAGGTCCAGCTTGCGGATGATGCCGCCGGGGGTCATGTCGAAGGTCTGGCGCAGCAGGTCCGTGAGTGCTTCATCGGAGAGCTTGCCGGTGCCGTAGCTGTCCACCCGGACGGAGACAGGCTCCGCAACACCGATGGCGTAGGCCAGCTGCACCTGCACCCGGTCGGCAAGGCCCGCGGCCACCAGGTTCTTGGCCATGTAGCGGGCCATGTAGGCGGCGCTGCGGTCAACCTTGGTGGGGTCCTTGCCGGAGAAGGCACCGCCGCCGTGGGAGAAGTAGCCGCCGTAGGTATCGACGATGATCTTCCGTCCGGTCAGGCCGGTATCGCCGTTGGGGCCGCCGATGACGAAGTGACCGGTGGGGTTGATGAAGATATGGGCAACATCTTCCAGCCGGAAGCCGTAGGCCTTCAGGACCGGAGCGATGACCTCAGAGCGGATATAGGCCCGCAGGGCCTCCATCTCGAAATCGGCGCTGTGCATAATGGAAACCACCACGGTATCCACGCCAACGACATGGCCATTCTCGTCAAACTCAACGGTCACCTGGGTCTTTCCGTCGGGCCGCAGAAGGCTGTTTTCCCGGACGCACTCCGTCAGGCGGTTGCACAGGGCACGGCTCAGAGCGGCGGGCAGGGGCATGAGCTCCGGGGTCTGGTTGCAGGCACCGCCGAACATCATACCCTGATCTCCGGCACCGCCCACATCGTCGTTGGTGCCCAGGGCAATGTCCGCGGACTGGGTGTGGATGCGGCACTGAATCTCCACGGTGTCGGCATCGAAGCCGTCCCCGGGGTTGGTGTAGCCGATGGCCCGGATGGCCTCCCGGGCGACGGAGGCGTAGTCAACCTTTGCCTTGGTGGTGATTTCGCCGCAGATCAGGCAGAAATTGGTAGTGACCATGGTCTCACAGGCCACACGGGAGCCGGAGTCCTGGGCCAGGCACGCATCCAGGATGGCATCGGAGATGGAGTCGGCAACCTTGTCGGGGTGGCCATTGGTAACGCACTCAGAAGTAAACAGTCTTTTTTCCATTTTTTGTTTTCCTTTCATAGAACAGTTTTTACAAAAGAAAAACCGCACACCGAAGACCCGATGTGCGTGAATACGTATAATCGAATCCTCATCTTTCGTCTGCCGCCGGATTTGGCACCTTGATTATCAGGTTGCCGGGTTTCATCGGGCCGTTCCCTCCACCACTCTTGATAAGGCTTTGTATGCAGTTTTTTGCATTTTACACAAAGCGACACCAAATGTCAAGAGGGAAACACACTTTCGGTCAAAGTTAACATTTCGGCCATAGACAAAACAGTTTTTCCCTGTTAAAATAAACGCAAACATTGAAGGAGTTGACCCCATTGAAAAACCTGCGAAGAAATTTCGAGCGCTTCTGCTACGCAAACCGAAGCAAAGGCATTCCAAACCTAATGCTCTATATTGTCCTGGGCAATGCGGCGGTGTATCTCATCAGCACCTTGGCCGGGAATTATACCCTCTATTACCTGCTGCGCTTTAATCGGACAGCCATCCTGCAGGGTCAGGTCTGGCGGCTGATTACCTATCCCCTGACGCTGATGAACAGCAATATCCTTTTTATGCTCATTTCCCTTCTGTGCTACTACTCTCTGGGCACCGCCATGGAGCGGCAGTGGGGCACCCTGAAATTTAACCTTTTCTATTTTTCCGGGGTCCTGCTCATGGATATCTACGGCATGATTTTTGGCTGCAATGCCGACGTGTACTATCTGAACATGAGCCTGTTTCTGGGCTATGCCACGCTTTATCCCCAGGCGGGCTTCCTGCTGTTCTTTATCATCCCCATCAAGGCCTGGGTGTTTGCCCTGTTTGATTTGGTCATCATCTTCATCGGCCTGTTCCAGACCCCCTTCACCGCCTACAACATCTTCCCGCTGGTGGCCCTGGGAAACTATTTTCTGTTCTTTGGGAAGGACGTACTGAATGTCATTCCCCTTTCCTGGCAGAACAAGCTGCGCAAGCTCTTCCACAAGGCCCCCAAGCAGCCCAAGATTATCCAGTTCCACGTAACCCAGCAGCCCAAGCGCCAGGAAACCCCCGCCTATACCCACAAATGCACCGTATGCGGCAGGACGGATGTCTCCAACCCCGAGCTGGAATTCCGGTACTGCTCCAAGTGCAACGGCTACTACTGCTACTGTCAGGACCATATCAATAACCACAGCCATATCCAATAAAAATAAATTCGGAAGGACGGGAAACACATGGCCAAATATATGATGGCTCTGGACTCCGGCACCACCTCCAACCGCTGCATTCTCTTTGACGAAAGCGGCGAAATCTGCTCCGTAGCCCAGAAGGAATTCACCCAGATTTTCCCCAAGCCCGGCTGGGTTGAGCACGACGCGGACGAAATCTTCACCACCCAGCTGGAGGTTGCCCGGCAGGCCATCGCCGCCGTTGGGGCCACCGCGGCGGACATTGCCGCCATCGGCATCACCAACCAGCGGGAAACCACCATCTGCTGGGACCGCCACACCGGAAAGCCCGTGTACCACGCCATCGTCTGGCAGTGCCGCCGGACGGCGGAGTACTGCGACCGGCTCACAAAGGATGGCCTGGTGGACACCATCCGGGAAAAGACCGGTCTTGTGATTGACCCCTACTTCTCCGGCACCAAAATCCGCTGGATTCTGGAAAACGTGCCCGGGGTCCGGCAGCAGGCGGAGTCGGGCGACATTCTCTTTGGCACCGTGGAAACCTGGCTCATCTGGAAGCTCACCGGCGGAAAGGTCCACGTGACGGACTACTCCAACGCCTCCCGGACCATGCTGTTTAATATCAATACCCTGCGCTGGGACGAGGATATTTTAAAGCTCTTCGGAATTCCTGAATGTATGCTCCCCACACCCATGCCCTCCAGCTGCCTGTACGGCATGACGGAGGCCCAGTTCTTTGGGGTCCCCATCCGCATTGCCGGGGCGGCCGGGGACCAGCAGGCTGCGCTGTTCGGCCAGACCTGCTTCACCCCCGGCTCCTCCAAGTGTACCTACGGCACCGGCGCGTTTCTGCTGATGAACACCGGCGAAAAGCCCATCTTCTCCAAAAACGGCCTGGTGACCACCATCGCCTGGGGCCTGGACGGGAAGGTCCATTACGCCCTGGAGGGCTCCATCTTCGTCGCCGGGGCCGCCATCCAGTGGCTGCGGGACGAGCTAAGGGTCATTGAGTCCGCGGCAGACTCGGAATATATGGCCCAGAAGGTCAAGGACACCGGCGGGTGCTATGTGGTCCCGGCCTTTACGGGGCTGGGTGCCCCCTACTGGGATGCCTATGCCCGGGGGGCAATTCTGGGGCTGACCAGAGGGGTCAACAAATACCATATCATCCGGGCGACCCTGGATTCCATTACATACGAAATCGGCGACGTGCTCTCGGCCATGGAGGCCGATGCCGGAATCAAGCTGTCCACGCTGAAGGTGGACGGCGGTGCCTCCGCCAACAACTACCTGATGCAGACCCAGGCGGATATCAGCGCCGCCCCGGTGGACCGGCCCAAGTGCGTGGAAACCACCGCCGCCGGTGCAGCCTACTTAGCAGGCCTCGCCGTTGGCTTCTGGGAAAACCAGAAAAGCATCAAGGCCATCCGGGAGACAGACCGGGTATTTACCCCCTCTTTGCCGGAGGAAAAACGGCTTGCCCGTTTGGCGGGCTGGGAAAAAGCCGTGGGCTGCACCAGAGGCTGGGCAAAATAAAATCTACAGGGCTGTTAGAAAAGCATGTCATTGGTTTGCAATGACAGTTCGTTTTCTAACAGCCTCTTTGTTCTCTTTCCCTCCCCGGCGCATAGGATGTTCTATCCTTCGAAAGCTTTGGGGTGGTACTTATGGAATATCCGACAAACCAGGCGCATCTGCGGGGCAATCTTCTGGAATTGCCCGTCTTTTCCCATGAAAGCAACGGCAAACGCTTTTTCCGGTTCTTTCTGGAGGTTGCGCGCCTCTCAGGCGCGGTGGACACGCTGCCGGTGATCATTCAGCAGGAGTGTCTTAACGAGCTGGACCTGTCCGGCGGGGAGATGCTGGATGTTGTAGGCCAGGTGCGCTCCCACAATCTCCGGACAAGCACCGGTCGGCGGCTTTTAATCTTCGTTTTCGGGCAGACGCTGACAGCCCAGGACGGTCCCGCCGTCAACGAAATCAGTCTCTGCGGCAATCTGTGCCGGGAGCCCAGCTACCGCCGGACCCCCTTGGGGCGGGAAATCTGCGATGTAATGCTGGCGGTGCCCCGGCCCTCCCGGCGGGCGGACTACATTCCCTGCATTCTTTGGGGAAGCCTCGCCCAGAAGGCCGCCCGGTGCCACGTCCGGGAACAGATGGGTCTGTCCGGTCGGCTGCAAAGCCGGATTTACACCAAACTCACGCCCGAGGGCGCACAGGAGAAGACCGCCTACGAGGTCTCCGCGCTGACCCTCTCCCAGGAAATGTAAGCAAAGCCATTGAAAAGCCCCCGGTTCTGTGGTATTCTTAGAGAAAAAAGGTGGGGTTCCCATGGAAGAAAAGGTTGCCGCGATTATCGAGATTCTGGAAAACAAATACCCGGAATCCATGTGCGCGCTGCACTACGAAAAGGATTATGAGCTGATGATTGCCGTGCGGCTGTCGGCCCAGTGTACCGATGCCCGGGTCAATCTGGTAACGCCCGCGCTGTTTGCCGCATATCCCACGCTGGAGGCCATGGCAAACGCCGACATTGCGGATGTGGAAAACTATGTCCGCTCCTGCGGCTTCTACAAGCACAAGGCCCGGGACATTGTGCTGGCCTGTCAGATGCTTTTGAGCACCTACGGCGGCAAGGTCCCCGGCACCATGGAGGAGCTTTTAAAGCTTCCGGGGGTAGGCAGAAAAACGGCCAACCTGCTTTTGGGCGACATCTACAAGGTCCCGGGCAGTGTTGTCTGCGATACCCACTGCATCCGCATCTGCGGCAAGCTAGGGCTGAGCCAGGGAAAGGACCCGGAGAAGGTAGAGCAGCAGCTCCGGAAAATCCTGCCGCCGGAAAAAAGCAACGACTTTTGCCACCGGCTGGTGCTCTTTGGCCGGGAAATCTGTACCGCCCGGAACCCCAAATGTGGGGAATGCCCGTTGAGTCCCTTCTGCCTGGAGGCAAACGGCAGCGCCCAATAATTTCTGTCGGTAACTTTTGGAACAGGCCTTGCAAACCACCCCCCTTGTCCGCATAGACTGTGGACAAGGGGGTGTCTCTTTTGTCCGGAAAAAAACCGCTTTTTTACAGTGCCATGCTGTTGACCGCCGTGAACCTGGTGCTTCGGGTAGCGGGAACTCTGTTTGGGGTTTACCTGTCCCGGAAAATCGGCCCGGAGGGCATGGGGCTTTTGCAGCTGACCATGTCCGTAGGGAGCCTGGCCCTGATTGCGGGGATTGGGGGCATCCGTACCGCCGCCATGTATTTAACCGCGGAAGAGCTGGGGCGGCGCAGGCCCCAGGGGCTGCGGTCCGTGCTCTCCGGATGCATGGTCTACAGTCTGGGGTGCAGCCTGGGCATCGGCGGGCTTCTGTATGCGCTCGCCCCCCAAATCGCGGAACGCTGGATTGGAAACCCGGTGGTTACCGACTGCCTGCGGCTTTTTTCCTGTTTTCTGCCGGTAAGCTGTCTGTGCGCCCTGATGACCGGATTTTTCACCGGGCAAAATCGGGTCGGCACCCTGGCGGCGGTGGAGATTGGGGAGCAGATACTCTCCATGAGCGTCACCATGGTCTGCCTCCACTTCTGGGCCGGAAGCAGCGCCGGGAGGGCCTGCAAGGCGGTGATCTTCGGCAGCGCCATGGGGGCCTGCCTGACGCTGACGGTATTGCTTATTTTGTACCTTCTCCAGCACAATCCAAAGGGGACGAAAATCCCCATGGGGCGGCGGGTTCTTATGGCGGCCGGGCCCCTGGCCCTGGCCGACACCGCCAAATCCGGCATCTCCACCTTGGAAAACCTGATGGTCCCTAAGCGGCTTTCCCTGGCGGTTTCCAACCCGCTGGCGCTGTTCGGAATCATTACAGGGATGGTTTTCCCGGTGCTGATGTTCCCCGCCTGCATTCTTTTCGGCCTTTCCGAGCTTTTGATTCCGGAGATGGCCCGGTGCCACTGTGCGGGGCAGAAACGCCGCATCCGGTATCTGCTCCACAGGTCTTTGCGTCTGGCTCTTCTGTATGGGCTGCTCTTCGGTGGACTCCTGTTTCTTCTCTCCCAGGAGCTCTGCCTAGCCCTGTACAAAAACGGGGATGCCGGGGCCGTTCTGCGGCTGTTTGCCCCCCTGGCCCCTATGCTCTACTGCGATGCCATCACCGATGCCATCACCAAAGGGCTGGGGCAGCAGAAATGGGCCATGCGCTTTAACATCTTTACCAGTATTTTAGACGTTGCCATGCTGTTCTTCCTGCTGCCGGTCTACGGAATGCGGGGCTATTTCTGGAGCTTTTTGATCTCCCACGCCATCAACTTCTATCTGTCCATCCGCCACCTGCTGCGTTTCACCGGGGAAAAAATCGCATGGCGTTTTGCCGTTCCCAGCCTTCTGTGCGCCGCGGGAAGCCTATATGCCGCCTCCCTGGTTCCTGCCCGAATGGGAAGCCTCTGCTATCTGATTCTGTTCTTCGGCGGGCTGTACCTGACCGGCACCGTAGGCGGAGCGGAATTGCGGTGGTTTCGGCGACTTGTACTTGGAGGCAGTTGATTTTTCGTTTCTTTTTGGTATAATTAATAAAACCAATAAAAAAGGAGCGGCCACTTATGCGTTTAAAAGCCATTCAGGAAAATCTGCACAGCAAAAATATTCCCTTTACGTATTGGGAAGAAAATGACAGCGGCAGCATCACCTTTCTCCACAAGGGGCTGAGCTATCATATCTGGGAATATCCCGCCCCGGAACGGGGTGCGGAGAGCAACGTCCGCTCCGCCGGAAGAGGCGAAGAGTTTGAAGGGGACTACGAAGCCCAGATTCTGGAAATCCTGAAAGAGTTCTGAGTTCTTTTCACGCAGGAGGTTTCAAATGGACACCAATGTTTTCCACTATGTTCTGGAAGTGGAGGAAAGTAAAAATATCACTTTGGCCGCCAAGCACCTGTTCATCTCCCAGCCGGCACTGACCAAGCAGCTGAACAAGCTGGAAAAGGACTTGGGCTTCCAGCTCTTCGATAGGACACGAAATCCCATTACCGTTACGCCCCAGGGGGAGGTATTCCTGGACTTTGCCCGCCGCTACACCGAAATGGAGCGGGAGCTGATGGAGAGTCTGCGGCAATTTCAGCAGATTCCAGCCCAGCCCGTCCGCATTGCCACCACCCACCGGGGCGGGGCCTACGCGGGCTCCCAGGCCGCGCCGTTTATGCTGGCGCACCCGGAGATTCCACTGGAATACACCAACCGCTCCTCCAGCCAGTGCGAGGAGGACCTGGAAAACGAAATTGCTGATATCGCCATCTATACAGAGCCGGTTCGCTCCGATAAGCTGGAATACATGCCCGTACAGGAGGACCCCCTTGTCTTTGTCATCCCGAAGAACTCTCCCATTCTGGAGGGGCTGGATCTGAGCGGAAACAGTCTGGATAATCCGGTTCAAATCGATGCCCAGCGATTCCGGAACCCGGCACTGCGCTATGTGCTTGCCACGGAAGGGCAGGGGCTTTTCTACGCGGAAAACGCCTTTTTTAAGAAATACCGCATAACCCCCATTCACCCCCAGCGGGTTGACTATGTTGACACCCGGTATCAGGTTGCGTGCAGCGGCTGCGGCATTGCGCTGCTGCCCCATATGACCATCCGGGAATCCTCCGTCCGGCAAAACGCGGTCTATGGCATGGTCAAGGGCAATCCTCTATACCGCTATGTGGTTGTCGCCCGCAAAAAAGGGCGGCAGCTCTCCCCCTCCGCCGAGACCGTCTGGCGGTTTATGGTTGGAATATCCGCTAAAAACCGATAACCTTTTGGAATTGGATTCATAACTTATTCACAAAATCCGACATGCTTCTTTTGGGAGTCTGTCGGATTTTTGAGTGCTTTGGAAGCATTCCTGTCTTCCGGTGCGCGGCTTCATTCCATTCGGTTATCACCCCTCCGCCGCTTTGGAATCATAGAACACTTGCATAATTTTACCTTCTCGTTATATAATGCATTTGTCGAATTTACCGGTAAATGTGTTCGAACTACACAAACAAAACATAACTAGGAGGGTCTATTGTGCGCAAACTGAAAGAGACAAAAATTCTTGGGTTCCCCCTTTGGATGTACCTGATTCTAAGTGCCCTGATGCTTCTCATGGCCGCCAACGACTGGATGCTGACCAACATGGTCGGTGCTCTGGCCTTCGCCATGATTATCGGTACCCTGCTTGGCTGGGTGGGCGATCACATTCCCGTCTGGAAAACCTGGTTCGGCGGCGGCATGCTGTTCGCCTGTCTGGTGGCCGGTGCCCTGAACACCTTTAACCTGATTGGCGAAGGCTCCAAGGAAGCGCTGAACACCTTTAACGGCGCCACCGGCTTCCTGGACCTGTACATTCTGGTCCTGATTACCGGCTCTGTTCTGTCCGTAGACCGGAAAATGCTGATCAAGTCCTTCGCCGGCTTCATTCCCACGATTCTGGCCGGTATCGCCGGTGCACTGGCCCTGGCGGGTCTGGTGGGTGCCATCACCGGTGTGGGTGCCATTGATGCTATCGCCACCTACGCCATCCCCGTTATGGGCGGCGGCAACGGTGCCGGTATCACCCCCATGAGCAAGATGTGGGCCGCTGCCACCGGCGGCGATGCCTCTACCTGGTACGCTTCCGCCTTTGCCATCATCAGCATCGGCAACCTCTGCGCCGTCTTTATGAGCGCCCTTCTGAACAAGCTGGGCCAGGCCAAGCCCTCCCTCACCGGCAACGGCAAGCTGATGGTTGGCGAGGAAAAGCTGGATGCCAAAACCGAGGATGTCAAACCCACCGTTGGCGACTATGCCACCGGTCTTGCCCTGGGCGTTGTCTGCTACAACATTGCAAACCTGTACTCCAAGAAGATTTCCATCATCAACCATGCTAACCTGGGCTTTACCATCCACACCTTTGCCTTCATGGTGATTCTGATTGCCATTCTGAACATTTCCAACATTCTGCCCGCCAATGTTAAGGCCGGTGCCAGAGGTATGCAGCAGTTCTTTGTCAAGTACATGTCCTTCCCGCTGATGATTACCGTGGGCATCGGCACCAACCTGAGCGACTACGCCAAGGTCTTTACGAACCCCGCTTACATCCTGATCATCATGGCCACCGTCATCGGCGCGATGATTGGCACCTTCCTGGTTGGCAAGCTGTTCCACTTCTATCCTGTGGAGTCCATGCTGACCGCCGGCCTGTGCATGGCCAACGGCGGCGGCTCCGGCGACGTGCAGTGCCTGGGTGCCGCCCACCGTATGGAGCTCATGTCCTACGCCCAGATTTCCTCCCGGATCGGCGGCGCAATCATGCTGGTGATCGCAAGCTTTGTCTTCGGAAAATTCCTGTAATCGAGGTGCCCTATGTCTAAAGAAAATCCCCTTGCTGCCAATCTGACCCTGGAGCAGCAGAAAAATCTGTTTGGCAACGCCTACTTGAATATGCTCTGGCACTGCCCTACCGACCAGCGTTTCCACTACTGGGTCCACCTGCCGGACTGCTACTATGACGAGGCGGAGCACAACTACTCCCTGATGGTCATCATTCACGGCACCGGCTGCGCCACGGAGGAATACATCAAGCAGGCAAAGGAGCTGGCCGACAAATATCATATGGCCATTCTTGCGCCCATGTTCCCCGGCGGCCTGATTCAGCGGGACGACTTCAACAGCTATAAGCTGCTGTCCTGTGACGGCATCCGCTATGACCTGATTCTTCTGGACATGATTGACGACATGGCCAAGCGCTATCCCGGTGTCCATACCGACAAGTTCTTCATGTTCGGCCATTCCGGCGGCGGCCAGTTCGTCAACCGCTTCCTGTTTTCCCACCCGGACCGTCTGAAGGCCTGCTCCATCGGAGCCCCCGGCCGTCCCACCTTCCTAAATCCCGACGAGGATTACTTCTGGGGCATCCGGGACTTTAAGGAGTACTTTGGCTACGACGTAGACCTGGAGCAGGTCCAGCAGGTGCCTGTCCTCATTACCGTCGGTGAGCTGGACAATAAGTACATCGGTGACTCTCCCTATGGCAACAACCGGGTAGACCGTATGAAGAGCCTGCAAAAGAACCTGCAGGACCACGGTCTCCACGCCGAGCTGGAGATTCTCCCCGGCTTAGAGCATGCGGACGGCGAAAAAGAGCGGGTTCAGGCCGCGCAGATGTTCTTCGTGCGTTATCTTTGATCGTTCCTTTCTATTTTGGGGCTGTGCCAAAATTTTCGGCACAGCCCCTTGACATTTTTCCTCTGGTATGCATATAATAATGACTAGATAAAAGGGAGTAAGGGGCGGTTCCTCCGCCGCAGGTTCTCGTCATCACGGCTCACGCCCGGGTCCTGCTGAAAGCTTGAGACTTTTATCACAGTTTTGCGCTGTGATGAAGGTCTTCTTTTTTGTCCTCCTCACAGCCGTCCTAGGAGGAATTTTATGGAAACACTATTCGCAAACCTCGGCAATCTGACCCCGCAGATGGTGGTGATGTGGGCCCTGGGCGGGCTTCTCATCTATCTGGCCATCGCCCGGAAAATGGAGCCAAGCCTCTTGCTCCCCATGGGCTTTGGGGCCATTCTTGTCAATCTGCCCCTTTCCGGGGCCATCACCCAGGGAGCGGTGCCCGGGGCGCTGAGCATTCTGTTTGAGGCGGGGCTTTCCAACGAGCTGTTCCCGCTGCTGCTGTTCATCGGCATCGGGG
>OIZI01000454.1_pt1 | contig 21319 bp, 27 predicted proteins | sample 1588441 | NCBI WGS metagenome assembly OIZI01 (sample SAMN03283284) | human gut metagenome | biome: human-associated habitat; material: feces | host: Homo sapiens | place: Peru | collected 2012 | reverse complement strand
CCCTCCACATTCCCCCGCTGCGGCGGGGACCTTCTCCAGCAGGAGAAGGCTTTTCTGGCTTGCATCCGAGGGAATACGAATTCGCCCGGGTTTTTTCATTCCGTCAGTCTGTACCGCCCTCATCCACCGCTGAGGCGGTCCCCCTTCCCCGGTGGGGAAGGTTATAGGCTTCCGTCTGGGGGTATACGTTCAACTGTCATGCTCAGTTCGGACAGCTTTCGGGCGGTCGCCCCCTACTGTAAAATTGCCATAGCTCCCTACAAAAGCTTTTCCAGCAGCTCTGGAAGCTGGGAGAGGGCTTCGATTTCATAGTCCGGCTGGATTTCGGTCGGGCTTTTTTTGTGCGCCGGGTTTACCCAGCAGGTGGAAAAGCCCGCGTTTTTGCCGCCCAGAATGTCGGAGGACAGGCTGTCGCCCACCATCATGGCTTTGGTCCTGTCAAAGCCGGGAATCTGGCGGGCGCAGGCATCGAAAAACTCCTTGGCGGGCTTGTTGAAGCCTAAATCCTGGGAGACGAAGACCTTTTCAAAATAGGGGTAGAGCCCGGCGCTGGTAAGCCGGCTGTGCTGGACGGAGGCGGTGCCGTTGCTGGCCAGAAACAGCCGGTATTTCCCCTGCAGGGCCTGCACGGCTTCCAGCGCGCCGGGGAGAAAATAGTGGCCGATGCCCAGGTTTGTTTCGTAGCTTTTGGCAACCGCCGCCGGGTCCACGGTGTGGCCCAGCTCCTCAAAAAGCATCCGGAATCGGCCTACGAGCACCTGGTCACGGGTGATTTCGCCCCGTTCCAGTCGCTGCCAGTGGAGCTTGTTGATTTCGTGGTAGCGATTCAGCACCGCTTCCGTGGGCTCCAGGCCAAAGCTGCGGAAGGTTTTGGCGATGGCCAGGCGCTCGGCCTTGTGGAAATCCAGAATGGTGTCGTCCAGGTCCAGGAATAAAAATTCAATCATTTGTTTTCTCGCTTTCTCTTGGCAATCTCGTTGGCAATTTGGGCAAATTCCGGGATGCCCAGGGTCTCGCCCCGGACGTTTTCCGGGAAGCCGCAGACCTTTAATACGTCCTCCACCCCGGCCTTGCCCAGCTCCGGGAAGCCGGAGGCCAGGCCGTTGGAGAGCTTTTTCCGCCGCATGGCGAAGCTGGAACGCACCGCCCGGAAGAAAACGGTTTCGTCGTCAACCGCCCAGGGCTTTTCCGCCCGCCGAGTGAGCTGAATCACCGCGGAGGTGACCTTCGGCTGGGGCAGGAAGCAGCTGGCAGGGACATCAAACAGGAGCCGGGGCTCCGTATAGTACTGGCAGAAGACGGAGAATGCCCCGTAGTCCGCTGTGCCCGGGGCGGCGGCGATGCGCTGGGCCACCTCCTTTTGCACCATGACCGTCACGGACTGGAAGCAGTCCGCCTCCAAAAGGGCGGAGAGAATGGGGGTGGTGATGTAATAGGGGAGGTTGGCGCAGGCCATGGGCCGCAGGCCGGGGAACTTTTCGGAAACCAAAGCCGGGATGTCCAGTTTCAGCACGTCCCCCCAGACAATTTCCAGATTGTCAAATTCCCCCACGGTTTTTTGCAGGATGGGGGCGAGCCGCTCATCCACCTCCACGGCGCAGACCTTCCCCGCCCGCAGGCACAGCTGCTGGGTCAGGGGGCCGATGCCGGGGCCGATTTCCAGCACACCGGCGGTTTCGTCCACCCCGGCATCCTGGGCGATGGAGGCGGGCACCCAGGGGGCAATCAGAAAATTCTGCCCCTTGGCCTTGGAAAAATGAAAGCCATGCTCCGCCAAAAGCGGCTTCATGACCTGAATATCGCAAACATCAATCATGGCGGTTCTCCCTTTTTCTTTCTATCATACCACAGGTGCCGGTTTCTTTGCAACCGTTATCCCAGAAAATACACGGTGCAGCGGCGGCGGCCGAAGGCGATGCAGTCGTCGTAGGTGGGCAGGTACAGGTCCATGCGGTCGCCCTTGATATCGCCGCCGCAGTCCTCGGCCTGGGCCAGACCGTAGGTATAGCTTCCGTCGGAGGCGACGATGAACATGCGGGTGCCGTAGGGGATGTAGCGGGGGTCTACGGCCACGGTGCCCCGGCGGACGGTGGTGCCGGTGGCGGTGGTGGTGGTGCAGCCCTCGTCGGTGTGGGTGTAGGCCGTGGCCCGGACGTAGTCCACCTTGGTATAGGTCAGGCGTTCGCCGGTGGGGAGCAGAATCACGCCGTCACCGATTTGCGGAGCGCTCGCTTTCTCCACAGGGGCCCCGGTGCCCAGGGCGATGACCTCGGTCACCGCCGGGGCGGTCTGGCGCTCCGCCAGGATTTCCCGGCCTGTCTCAACGCCGTTTGTATAGGTCACCCAGGCCCTGCATTGCAGGGTCCCGTTTTTTCCCTGGGTCAGGGTCTCCCGGATACCCTGGGGAAGGTCCGGGGCATAGGCGACGGTGGTTTCATAGGGAATTTCCCGGACGAAGGACTCCTCCCGGCTCTCCAGTCTGTCCACCCGCAGGACCATGCCCCGGTAGACCTCCGCGTCCCGGGGGTGGGACAGAACGTCGGTGTCCTCCAAAGGGACGGAAAGCCGGGTGAGCAGCTGCTCGACCGTCTCCTCTCCAATCTGGACGCGCTGACTCCGGCCATGGTAGATAAGCTCCATGGTGGGGGCCCGGCGCACGGTGATGGTATCGGCCTCCAGGGTGTATTCGTCCGCCGGGCTGAGCTCCACTCCCGCCGCCGCCAGGGCGGCCTGGGCATTGTCCTGATAGACGGTGCAGGAGAAGGTCCGGCCCCCATCGTTGATGACATAGGTGGTGGCAAAGACGTTCTGGAAAAGCAGGCTGCTCAGAAGCCCGCCCAGAGCCGCGCAGAAAACCCAAAACCGCCTCAAAAACCACACTTCCCTCCGGCACCGCGTTCTAGTCTCTGACCGGAAGCGCTTTTCTCCGGACGGTTTTGCCATTTGATGGTGTTATTATAAGATATTTGGATAAAAAGTCAAGAATGGGACGATAAATCGAAGAAAATCAGAACTTTTCGGAAACTCGCCTTTCCTGGGGACGGGTGTCGCCTCCTGGAAGCGGGCGCGGCGTTTTTTGCGGAAGATACGCCGTTTTTGGGGAACGATTTTTCGGGGGGAACAGAAAAAGCATTGCGAACCGGTGACGCTGGTCACAGGTTCGCAATGCGACTAGATTTAGATCCTGCCCGTAGGGGCGGCTACCAGCCGCCAGGAAACCGAACTTTCTGCTTGCGCTTACCGCTGGACTTATCCGGGGCATCTTCCAGCGGATGCAGATAATCCGTCAGCACCCGGAAACACAGCATTTCATCCTCCCGGAACTGACGGATATAGGGACGCTTTGGCTTGACCATAGCTGCGGCAGTGGGCGGTTTCGGGTCAATCCCGAAGTCCGCAGCCAGCTTTTGTGCTGCTTCATAACTGCTCAGATCGAACAGCCTTGCCACAAGGTCAATTACATCCCCCTTGGCTCCGCAGCCAAAGCAGAAGAAATAGTCCTCATTCAGCTTCAAGCTCGGATGCCTGTCATTGTGGAACGGGCAGCAAGCCATGCCGTTGCGGCCCGCTTTCAGCCGAAAAATCAGGCACTCGTGCAAGAAAGAAAAAAAGCCGCCCCTGAAAATTGCAAAAATGCAATTTCAGGAACGGCAATGTTCACAGGATATACATTGATATTATTCCACAAATAGAATATAATGTGATTATTATATTTTCAGGAGGTAATGCAGCTATGAGATACCTGTCCACCTTTGAAATTGCAGAGAAATGGGGTATCTCTCCCCGGCGGGTTGGTATCCTCTGCAATGAAAACCGCATACCGGGCGCACAGCGGGCAGGAAGCCGCTGGATTATTCCCGAAGATGCCCCCAAGCCCACAGATGCCCGCATTAAAAGCGGAAAATATATCAAACACCATTCCAGAGAGGAGGGTTGCTAATGTCCAGTACCTATTTACCAGCTGATGTTCGTACTCGAATTATAGATTTAAGGCTGATATAGTCAATCGACTGTTGGAGAATCCTCGTTTCGCAACGGTTACATATATGATTGCAGGATACCTTGACGATACAACGGCAGGCGGCTATGCGGCACACAATTTGGCTTTGAGGATGACATATATCATCCATTGAACGAAACAGCGAAGCACTTCCATCTGTCTGAAAGCAGAGCAAAGACTACGGAAGCACTTGCTTTGGATAATGTGTGGTTGGAACTGCCGTGGTGGTATTAAACGCAAGGGAGGGAGAATAATGCGCAGTATACAGGAAATCAAGTTAATCCATGAAACCGGCGAAGAATTGCTCCCTGGTTTCTCGCAAGATTTTCCCTATATTGCTTCCCGTGCAGAGTTGGAAAAGTATATCGAACCTGCTGTGCCCTGGCATTGGCATCGCGCGGTGGAGTTGTTCTACATGGAAAGCGGCACATTGGAATATACTACGCCAAACGGGAAATGGGTATTTCCTGCCGGTTCCGGGGGCTTTGTAAACTCCAATGTTCTGCACAGTTCCAAAGTTATTCCCTCCGAGAAGGCAACGGTACAGCTGCTACATTTATTTGAGCCGGAATTGTTATCTGGCAGACAGATGGAGCAAATTGAGGGAAAATACATTCGCCCGTTGACCACTGAATCCGGTGTTGAAATGATTCCCCTTTTTTTCGATGATGTAAAGCAAAACAAAATTCTACAGAAGATTCGTTCCGCATTTGACCTGAATGAAGATAGTTGGGGCTATGAGTTTGAACTGCGACAGCGACTTACAGAAATCTGGCTTGCTCTCTTAGATATCGTTCGTCCTTCCATGGCATCAGCATCTCCCAACAATTATGCCAATGAAAAGCTGAAAACCATGATGCGATATATTCACACTCATTTCGCAGAAACAATTTCTGTAGATCAGCTTGCAAAGGAAGCACATATCAGCAAACGGGTTTGTTTCAGGCTGTTCCGTGATAATTTGCATATAAGCCCATTGGAATATATGACAGAATATCGTCTGCGGAAAGCATATCAGCGATTAGTTGAAACGGATACCACAATCACACAGATTGCCTATAATTGCGGATTGGGGTCCAGTAGTTATTTTGGAAAGGTTTTCAAAGCTCATTTCAACTGTAGTCCTGCGCAGTTCCGCAAAGAATGGCACGATCGTGATAATAATACGCACAAATAATATAGTATTTGTGCCAAATATTCATTATACTGTCAGTAAAGGAAACGGAAAGGCGATCTTTCCATTCCCACTTAAATCTCTGGCGGGGTTGGTGAAAGCCAGCCCCGCTTTTCACATACAAGGAGGAAAATTGTTATGTTGCTGACACGAGATATTGCAGAAAAAGCATTGAAAGACGCATCCACAGCTAACCCCGGCCCCTGGGCCGACCACAGCCGTTATGTTGCGCTTGCTTGCGAAAATATTGCAAAGCACTGTCCTGATCTGGATGCAGATACCGCCTATACCTACGGCATCCTTCATGACATTGGCAGGTACGCAGGGGTCACCTCTGAACGTCATTTGCTGGACGGATACCGCTACTGCAGGTCACATGGATGGGAGAAAGCGGCACAGATCTGCATCTCTCATGCGTTTATGATCCAGGATATTGATACATCCATCGGTGTCTTTGATATGCCTAACGATGACAAGGAATTTATGCGGCAATTTGTCAAGAAGGCTGTCTATGATGACTATGATCGTCTGGTGCAGCTCTGTGATGCTTTGGCCTTGCCCACCGGCTTTTGTCTATTGGAAAAGCGGTTTGTGGATGTGGCGATCCGGTACGGAATGCATTCTGCAACCATTGACCGCTGGAAAGCTGTACTGGACATCAAAGCACACTTTGAGGATATCATGGGTTGTTCCATCTATGATTGTCTGCCCAGCGTGGTCGAGAACAGCTTCAAGTAAGGGAGGTTATGCGATGAAGAGTCTGACCTTCCGATACAGCATCACCCAGTTTACCTATTGGGCCGCATCCTCCGGCGCAGCGGCTTTTGCAACCACCTATCTTCTGAACAAGGGTGTTTCATCCGGTCTTGTCGGTCTTATGCTGGCAATGGCAGGTTTGCTTTCCTGCCTGACCCAGCCACTTCTGGCATCCCTGGCAGACCGGGCAGAGCGTTTTCTACTGACGAAGATGCTGATTGCGTTCTCCATCCTGTGTTGCATCTGCTTCTCCCTACAGCTTGTAAACGGCTTGCCGCTGATGCTGACTGCCGTTCTCTACATGGTCGGTGTGTGGAGCAGTGATGTGATGGTGCCGTTGCTGAACGCACTGAGCGTAGCCTGCAACAGCGCAGGCTATTCCATCAACTACGGTGCCGCCCGTGGTATCGGCTCTGCGGCCACGGCTATCTCCAGTCTCGTAATCGGCTTCATCATTGCGAAGCTGGGTGCGACATGGATGCTCTTGTTCTTGCTCATCTTCAGAGTTTTCTGTATCATAACGTTGATGGGCTATCCCAAAATTCAAAAAATACGGGATGAACAGAAAGAAAAACTGGTAAGCTGCTCCATTCCGCAGTTCTTCTCCCGGTATCGCTGGTACTGCGTTTCTCTGCTGGGCATTGCGTTTCTGGGAATGTTCCTTGCCATGATGGAAAACTACATGGTCGCCATTATGGGCGCTCTGGGCGGCGACAGCAGCCATGTAGGAACGGCTCTGTTTATCTCCGCTATGGTCACATCCCCGGTGATTTTCTTTTTCGGCAAAGTCCGGGGCAGAATCAAGGACACCGATCTTTTGAAGATCGCCGCTGTATCTTTTCTCATTCGGGCAGTCTGCCTTTACTTCGCCAAGGATATTACCACGATCTATCTGTTGCAGCTGTTACACATTACTTCCTACGGCTTCATGCATCCGACGCAGGTGTACTATGCCAGCGCAAAAGTCAGACGCACCGATATGGTCAAGGGGCAGGCATTCAGCACCGCAGCCTATGCGCTTGGCTGCTCTGCCGGTAACTTCGCCGGAGGACAGCTGCTCGGATTCGGTGTGGATGCCCTGCTGATTGCCGGTATTGTGATGACGGCAATCGGTACACTGATCCTGCTTGCGACAGTTACGAAGTCTGATATAGATGGAGGAAGCACCAGATGAACCAAATCAAAATTATTTTCTTTGATATTGACGGCACATTGGTGGATATGCAGACGAAGCAGATTTCCACCAAAACCATCGAAGCCTTGCAGCGGCTGAAAGCCAAGGGGATCAAGCTCTGTATCGCAACCGGGCGATCTCCTGTCAGCTTGCCGCCAATGGCACCGATGAGGATCTGGCGGAATACTATTCCTTCGCCCATTTGAAGCTAACCATGGCAGAAGATTTTGAGTCTGTAAGCCGTGAGGAAATCTATCAGGTCATGCTGGGCTGCCGAGAAGCGGATTATCCCTCCATATTAAACGGGGTCAGTGGAGCAAAGATCACCGCCTGGTGGGACTGTGCCGTGGACATTATTCCTGCCAGCAGCGGCAAGGGAATGGGAATACAAAAAATTCTGGAGTATTACCATCTGGAAAGAAGCGAAGCCATGGCCTTTGGCGATGGCCACAATGATATTGAAATGCTGGAAGTGGTGGGCATCGGTGTTGCTATGGAAAACGCATCCTTACAGTTAAAGGCTATCGCAAGTGATATCTGTGGTCATGTAGCTCAAGATGGAATATATCATTATCTAACCTATCAAGGCATCATATAGGAGCAGATATTATTAAATCGCCCATAGGATTTCTCCTATGGGCGTCTGTTATTTAGCTATCCAAGTCATTATACTCTGTGACTGTTTTTAGGTATGTTTCGGGATCGCCGTTCAATATCAAATCAGCATATCCAATCGGGTCATTGTAAATCAGATAGTCAAGTTCCGTCCTTTCATACATATTACGGGCAACCTCGTTCTCAACAGCAATGGTATCAATTGCAATCATGCTGCCATCGATGAATTTCAGTTCCACACAGCAGTTATCCATATTGTAGGAACAAGATATTAAGGTTTTCATGGTATATCCTCCACAATTCGTGATATAAAGAGAAAATCCCGTCTGACTTCCTGTTAGAAATCAGACGGGATTTGTCCGTATGCACCTCGGAAACCGTCAGCTAACAGTTGATAAGTAATTTAGTTCCTTATCACTGTTAAGCCAAGGCTTTTTAGGCTTTCAACCGAGGGTATACGAATTCGCCCAGGTTTTCTCCACATCGGTTCTGCGTACCGCCCCTCATCCACCGCTGCGGCGGTCCCCCATCACTTTTTATGGTATAGCTGCCACCGGCAGCTATGATCATTTCGATTCGTTGCGCGACGCACCGCCCGGTGGGGAAGGACAGTTAGAAATACAGCTCCGTTGCCAGGTTGCCGTGGACATAGTAGCACACGGCCTTGCGCATGAAGGGCTCGGTGACACCGAAGAGGTCTGCCAGCTCCCACAGCTCGGTGTGGCCCTGGGCGATGGCATCGTCTAACCGGTCCACGGGGATGAGGGCCTGGATGGCCCATTTATCGGCCTGGTTTTCGTGACGCTGGCGGCAGTCGATGGCAGCGTAGATATTGTAAAAGCTGCCGGTTACGCAGTGGCCTAATTCGTGGCCCAGGTGCATCCGCTCCTGGGTCCCGCCGTCCAGAACCCGGTCATCCATGCCGATATAACAGGTTCCGTCCGGTTCCATCAGGGACATGGAACCGTTTTCCTTCATGGGGTACCGGAGGACGGCAATATTCTGCCTGGAAGCCAGGTCATACAGTTCCGGTACCTGTGTCATGGCTACTCCTTTTTGTTCCGCTCTTTTTTGTTCTTTTTGGCCTCCCGCTGGCGGACGAAGGCGGCGAAGCTCAGAACCTCATCGTACATGGCATCGGTGATTTCGCCGCTGCCGCCGAAAAGGGCAAATTTAATATCCTGGGGGGTGACAGGATGGCGGATATCCTCCGGATTTTCATCCTCCGTGTCGCCCAGAAGCTCGGAAACGGTAATGCCGAAATAGCGGCAGAGCTTCTCAATCACATTGCCGGAGGGTTTGGTGCTGGGGTCTTTTTTCCACTTGGTGACGGTAGACTTGCTGAGTCCGGCGTCGATGGCAGCCTTGGAGGTGCTGACACCCCGCATTTTGCAAAGCTGGACAAATCGCTCGTAGAACATACAAAGGACACCCTTTCCTTGTCACTCTCGAAAGTAATTCAAAAAAATAAACTATCTCCACTTGACAAGTTCAAACAAATGTACTATAATGCAGACAGTTGAAATAAAGAAACACTTCCGGACGGTATATAGCAGCGAACCTGTTGGCTGGTTGCGCATCGGTGCTATACATAGCTATATACTATCACATATGTTTTCGATTTTCAACCACTGGACGAATCTTTTTTACAAAAAGAGTATAAAAAGAATTAGGTCCAATAAATCGGACTAATTGAGGAGGCTGGGAAATGACTTTACGGCGGAGAACAGGAGCGGGAAGGGAGGTGACGCGGCTGTGACACCGGATTGGGCGCGTATTCGGCAGGACTATGCCGAAGGTGCCAGCCAGCGGAGTCTGGAGAAGCGCTACGGTGTTCCCAGGACCACGCTGCAAAACCGCATCCGGCGGGAGGGCTGGAGCAGAACGGAAATCGGGCCGGAGGAGGAAGTTCAAAAGGCTGAACAGGAGCTGCTGTGCGCCCGGATGCGGGAAGCGCGGATGGAGCGGGTGGCGGCCCTGGCCGACGACCTGCTCAGCTGCCTGGAGCGGGCGGTGAAGGAGCTGGATATGGTAACGGAATCCGTGCGGGAAAAGGCCAAAAAGGAGGACGGCGGCGAGCTGGTCACGGACTACCAAAGGCTCCTTCCCCAGGAAAAGGGCATCATCGACCGGGGCGGCCTCAAACAGCTGACCGGGGTGCTGAAGGATCTGAAGGAGGTGCTGGTGCTGCGCTCGGATGCCGATACCCGGGAGCAGGAGGCGCGGATCGCCAAGCTCCAACGGGATCTGCGGGAGCAGGAGGCCCAGAGCGTCACCGTGCTTTTGGAAGGGGCGTGCCAGGAATATGCCGGGTAAGGTGCTGGCCCTGCCCCAGCCCAATGAAAAGCAGCTGCAGGCCTTCCGGGAACGGCACCGGTATGTGGGCTACGGCGGGGCCCGGGGCGGCGGAAAAAGCTGGTTTGTCCGGTGGAAGGCCGTGCTGCTGTGCCTTAAGTACCCGGGAATCAAGGTCCTGATTACGAGAAGAACCTACAAAGAGCTGTTTAACAACCACATCGCCCCCCTGCAGCAGCTGCTCGCGGGGACGGCGGAGTACAGAAGCACGGACAAGCTCTTCCGCTTTCCCGGGGGCAGCACCATTTCTTTCGGCTACTGTGCCGACGAGGGGGACCTGGGGCAGTACCAGGGGGCGGAATACGACGTATGGTTTGCCGACGAGGCGGGGCAGTTCCAGGAGAGCTGGCTTGTGCAGATTGATGCCTGCGTTCGGGGAGTCAACCCCTTTCCCAAACGGACCTACTACACCTTAAATCCCGGCGGCCCGGCCCACGGCTATTTTAAGCGGCTGTTCATCGACAGAACCTACACGGAGGACGAGCACCCGGAGGACTACGCTTTTGTCCAGGCCCTGTGCACGGACAACAAGGCCCTGATGGAGAGCCAGCCGGAATACCTGCGGGCCCTGGAAAAGCTTCCGCCGAAGCTCCGGGAGGCCTGGCTCTATGGCCGGTGGGATGTCTACGAGGGACAGTTTTTCGAGGAATTTCGGGATGACCCCCAGCACTACCGGGACCGGCGCTTTACCCACGTTATTGACCCCTTTGAAATTCCCAAGGACTGGCCCATATACCGAAGCTTCGACTGGGGCTATCATCGCCCCTTCTCCTGCGGCTGGTGGGCCGTGGATCGGGACGGGGTGGCCTACCGGATTCTGGAGCTCTACGGCTGCCGGGGAGAGCCCAATGAGGGGGTCCGGTGGCCGCCGGACCAGGTGTTTGAAAAAATCCGGGCCATTGAAAAGGAGCACCGGTTTTTGGCGGGAAAGCGGGTTGTGGGCATTGCCGACCCGGCCATCTGGGATGCCTCCACCGGCGAGAGCATCGCCGATACGGCGGCCAGGCATCAGGTATTTTTCTCCCCGGGGGACAACAAGCGGATTCCGGGCTGGATGCAGCTGCACTACCGGCTGCGGTTCGACAACGAGGGATTGCCGCGGATGTATGTGTTCCGCAATTGCAGGCACTTTATCAGGACCCTGCCCTTGCTTCAATACGACAGCGCCAATTCCGAGGACTTGGACACCGAGGGAGAGGACCACGCGGCGGACGAGGCACGGTACTTCTGTATGGCCCGGCCCATCGGGGCAAGGGCGGTGCCGGAGCCCAGGGAGAAGAGCAGCGCGGAACTGTTTTTGGATATTGAGGAAAAATGGACGGTCTGCAGAAGGCCGGGAATGGAGATTTTAGATGGAAAAGAGGAAGAAAATCGGTCCGGAGGAGGTGCGGCAGGCCCGGCTCATCCTGAACCGCTACCGGGAGGGCAAGGCCAACCTGGAGCGGCGGGTGATTGAAAACGAGCAGTGGTACCGGATGCGGCACTGGGAGTGTATGCGCCGGGGAGCCAAAAATCAGGTGGAGCCCACCTCCGGATGGCTGTTCAACGCCATTGCCAACAAGCACGCCGAGGCCATGGATAATTTCCCCAGGCCCAATGTGCTGCCCCGGGAGGAGGGGGACCGGGCCCTGGCCCAGGCGCTGGGAAGCATCCTGCCGGTGATTTTGCAGCAGGAGGATTTTGAGGAGGTCTACGACCGGGTGATGGACGACAAGCTCAAGGGCGGCACCGGCATCTACGGGGTGTTCTGGGACCCGGAAAAGCTCAACGGCCTGGGGGACATCGCTTTGACAAGGGTAGACGTGCTGAATCTCTACTGGGAGAGCGGCATTACGGACATCCAGCAGTCCCGGAATGTGTTTTATCTGCGGCTGGTGGACAACGACCTGCTGACGGAAAAATACCCCCAGCTGGAGGGAAAGCTGGCATCCGAGGCCGACGGCCTGAACCGCTACCTCTATGAGGACCGGGTGGACACCACAGACAAAAGCGCCGTTATCGACTGGTACTACAAAAAGGACCAGAACGGAAGGACTACCTTGCACTACTGCAAGTTTGTAGGCGACACGGTGCTCTACGCCACGGAAAATGAGGAGGATACCCGGGCGCGGGGCTGGTATGACCACGGGCTTTACCCCTTTGTCTTAGATCCCCTGTTCCGTACGGCGGGAAGCCCCTGCGGTTTTGGCTACATCGACGTTGCCAAGTCCGCCCAGGAGTATGTGGACCGGGGCAACCAGGCGATTTTGCAGAATATGCTCTCCTCCGCCCGCCCCCGGCACTTTATCCGGGTGGACGGGGCGGTGAACGAGGAGGAATACGCGGATTTGAGCCGGGATTTTGTCCACGTGGACGGGGCCCTGGGGGACGACAGCATCAAGCCCATCGCCACCAAGCCCCTGAGCGATATCTACGTCTCCGTGGTCAACGGAAAGATTGACGAGCTCAAAGAGGTCACGGGCAACCGGGATGTGTCCAACGGCGGCACGGTTTCCGGTGTGGTGGCGGCCTCGGCCATCGCGGCCATGCAGGAGGCGGGCAGCAAGCTCAGCCGGGACAGCAACATGGCCTCCTACCGGGCCTTTCGGAAGGTGTGCCTGATGGTAGTAGAGCTCATCCGACAGTTTTACGAGCTTCCCCGGTGCTTCCGGATTCTGGGAGAGAGGGGCAGTCAGGAATTTATCAGCTTTACCAATGCCGCCATGCAGCCCCGGCCCCAGGGCGTGGAGCTGGGGGTGGATATGGGCAGCCGGATGCCCTTGTTTGATGTGGAAATCGGGGCGGAGAAGCAGAGCCCCTATTCCCGGCTCAGCCAGAACGAGATGGCCATGCAGTTCTATACCGCGGGGCTGTTTGACCCCGCCCGGTGGGAACAGGCGGTGGGGGCTCTGGAAATGATGGATTTTGACGGAAAGAACCGGGTTTTGCAATCCATCCGGGAGAACGGCGACCGGTTCCGGGCCCAGCAGCAGACCCAGATGGCCCGCCTGCGAAACGAAAACGAACTAAGAAGCCGCATGGCCGCCGCCAACGGGGCCAGCCCGGTGTAAAAGGCTTCCCCTTGGGGAAGCTGGCTCGGCGAAGCCGAGACTGATGAGGGGCGGTACAGACTGACGGAATGAGAAGACCTGGGCGAATTCGTATAACCTGAACGGAACTCCTAAAAGCCTTCTCCTGCTGGAGAAGGTGCCGCCCGCAGGCGGCGAATGTGGAGGGGACACCTGTAACAAGTGCTGGAGTACGTAAGAAAGCACAGCTATAACATAGAATTTAAGGCCCAAATGTCTTTTTCAGCACGGCAATTCCGCAAGGTGTCCCCTCCACATTCGGCCCCTCGACGGGGCCACCTTCTCCAGCAGGAGAAGGCTAGGGGCTTGCCCGGTAGGGTATACGTATTCGCCCGGGGGTTCTCCGCACCGGTTCTGCGTACCGCTCCTCATCCACCGCTGCGGCGGTCCCCCTTCCCCGATGGGGAAGGTTGGGAGAAAGCCCCCTTTCAGGGGAGCCAATCAAAGTCATATTAAGGAGGAAATACAATGATTCATACCAGCTTTTATCGGAACAGCGCGGATGGGTCCGTGCGGATGGAGATGCAGGGGCACGCCTTGACGGCACCCAAGGGCGAGGACCTGGTGTGCGCGGCGGCAACCATGGTGGTGTATACTCTGGCCCAGGCGGTGCAGTTTCTATATGAACAGGACCGGTTCCTGGGCAAGCCCAAAATGCAGATTGTAGACGGCTACGCCAATATCGTGGCCTACCCCAAGCCCAGTGCCGCGGCGGAGACGCTGATGGCCTTCTGGGTGGCCCAGGCCGGGGCCTATGTGCTGGAGCGGAACTACCCCAGCGCGGTCAGCCTCATGCCCATGGAGGTGTGAGATGGAGCATTTTGTCAACTCCCGAAGCCTGCAGCTTTTCGCGGAAGATGGCGGTTCGGAGTCGGGCGTAACGGAGGCCGTCGCCCAGCCTCAATCCGAAGAACCTTCCGGGGGGCCAGAGGACTTCGAGAAATTAATCAAGGGCCCCTATAAACAGGCCTACGATGCCCGCGTGAAGAGCATTTTGCAGCAGCGGCTGAAAAACAGTCGGGAAACGGCGGAGAAATACGCCGCGGCCCAGCCGGTGCTGGAGTATATGCGAAAAACCCTGGGCGTGGAAGGCGAGGACTTTGAGGCGCTGGAAAAGGCCCTTCGGGAGCGCTTGCCGGAGAAGACGGACCCTGCCGGGCAGCAGCGGCAGAGTGAGGAAATCCAGGCGGGGGCATCCCGGATGGTGGCGGATTGGCAGGAAAGGGCCCAGAGCATCCGGGAAACCTATCCGGAATTTGCTCTGGAGCGGGAGATGGCCGATCCCAAATTCCGGCAGCTGCTTCGTGCCCGTGTGGATATGCGGACGGCCTATGAGGTTCTGCACAAGGACCAGATCATTCCCGCCGCCATGGCGTACGCCGCCCAGCGGGTGGAAAAGCAGCTGGCCGAGAAAATGCGCACAGAGGGGCTGCGGCCTACGGAGAACGGGGTTTCCGGCTCCGGGGCGGTGCGGCTGGGAAACCGGGTGTCCCAAATGTCCCGGGAGGAGATCGCCGCGCTGTGCAGGCGTGTGGAGCGCGGGGAGAAAGTAAGCTTTGGATAATGGGAAAATGGAAAGGAGAACATCTATGGAAATCAAATCTTTGCAGCTGTTCGCGGACAATATGCAGGTGAACGTCACCACCGACGGCGGCCTGTCCGCGGAAAACAAGACCTTTTACGACAGGGCACTGGTGGAGGAGGCGGGCCCCAACCTGATTCACGGCCAGTTCGGCCAGAAGCGGCCCATCCCCAAAAACGGGGGCAAGCGGATTCAGTTCCGCCGGTATGCCAGCCTCCCCAAGGCCCTGGTGCCTCTGACCGAGGGTGTGACCCCCGAGGGCCGGAAGCTCAGCGCCACCGCCGTGGAGGCGGAGGTCAACCAGTACGGCGACTTTGTGTGCCTGTCCGATGTGCTGGACCTGACGGCCATCGACAATAACGTATTGGAGGCAACCAAGGCCGTGGGCCGCCAGGCGGGCCTGACCCTGGATACCATCACCCGGAATGTATTGCAGTCCGGCACCAATGTGTACTACTGCCCCAAGGTGGATGCCGCCGGAAAGCAGACCCCGGTGACGGACCGGTCCGGTCTGGACAAGACCTGCACCCTGACTGTGGACGTGGTCAAGAAGGTGGCAGCCATGCTGAAGGCGGCCAACGCTCCCAAGATTGCCGGGGACTATGTGTGCATTCTCCACCCCTATGTGGCCTATGACATCATGTCCGACCCCCGCTGGGAGGAGATGCACAAGTACGCCACCCCTGAGAACATGTACCAGGGGGAGATTGGCCGGATTGCCGGTGTCCGCTTTGTGGAGACCTCCGAGGCGGCGGTGTACAAGGGCACGGAGAATGACTGCCCGGCCGGCCTGGCGGTCTTTGGGTGCCTGTTCCTGGCGGAGGGTGCCTACGGTGTTACCGAGGTCACCGGCGGCGGCCTGCAGACCATCATCAAGCAGCTGGGCTCCGCCGGTACCGCCGACCCCCTGGACCAGCGCAGCACCGTGGGCTGGAAGGCACTGCAGACGGCGGAAATCCTGATGGAGCCCTACATGGTCCGGGTGGAGTGCTGCTCCGCCTTCAGCCCCACGGCGGAGGCGAACTAAGAAAGGAGATACGTAATATGGAAGAAAAGGTAACCATTCGAATGCCCCTGACCCGGGAGCAGCGGGAGGATGTGTTTGTGGGCATCAACGGGAAGACGTGGCTGATCAAGCGGGGCGAGGCGGTGGAGGTGCCCAGGAATGTGGCCAAGGTGCTCTCCCGCCGGGAAAAGAGCCTGGCCAAGGCCATGGCCTTTGAGGCCCAGGCGGCCCAGCCCCTGCAGACGCTGGAGGGCCGATAAATGACGCTGGGGGAGGTAATCGAGAGCACGGACCGAAGAGTGCCCAATCTCTACAGCCGGGAGGAGAAGCTCCGTTGGCTGGAGGAGGCGGAGGGCATGGTCTGGGGGGCGCTGGAGGCCTTTCACGCGGTGACGGGCCCCTTCCAAGGCTTCCGGCCGGAGGACTGGCCGGAGAAAAAGCTGGTGCTGCCCCAGGCCTTTGGAGGACTGTATTTTTTGTGGCTGGAGGGCTCTATCCACTACGCGGACCGGGAGTTTTCCCTGTATAACAACGCCATGAGCCGGTTCAACGCCCTGTGGAAGGAATTCTTTGCCTGGTGCTGCCGGACCATCCCCCAGCCGGGGAAGAGCCTTCGGTATCTGTAAAAAGGAGGAATGCGCATGGAAATGCCCATGCTGAAGAGGGTTTGGACCCGCCGCCAGACAGTGGATGCCTTCGGCGGGCTCAACCGGGGGGCCCGCATCGGGGACGGGGAGTTTGCCCAGATGGAAAACCTCTGCGCGGATTTCTACCCCGCCCTGGGACCCCGGCCCGGGAGAAGCCTGGGGCAGGAGCGACAGGTGACGGCCCTGGGGGCGGGGGAGGGCCTCTACTATACCCAGGGGCAGGACCTGGTGCTGCCCCAGTGGCGTGTGAAGCTGGGCCTTACGGAGGAGGGGCCCAAGACCCTGGTGAATATGGGGGCCTACGTGCTGGTGTTCCCGGACAAAAAATACGCCAGCACCGCAGACCCTCGGGACTATGGCTCCATGGAGGCCTGCTACCCCAGGGGGACACCGGTGACGCTGACCCCCTGCGATTTGGAGGGGGCGGACCGGATTCCGGACTTTGTACAGAGCACCGAGCCGCTGCAGCCTGCCAACCGGGCCCTGTGGCTGGATACCTCCGCAAGCCCCAATCTTCTGAAAGAGTGGTCCGCCGGCGCGTCCCTCTGGGTGACGGTGCAGACCGCCTACGTCCGGCTGTCGGCTCCGGGAATCGGGGCGGATTTTCAAAAGTATGACGGCGTGACCCTCACAGGGACGGAGAACTTGGACGGTGCCAACGTGATCTGGGCGGCGGAACGGGATCTGCTGGTGGTCTCCGGGGTGCTGGAGGGACAGCGGGTTCTGGAGCAGGGGGTAGAGGTTCTGCGGAGCGTTCCGGACATGGACTATGTGACGGAATGCGGCAACCGGCTCTGGGGCTGCCGGTTCGGCCCGGGCCCCGACGGGAAGATGGTCAACGAAATCTACGCCTCCAAGCTGGGGGATTTTCGGAACTTTCGCTGCTTTATGGGCCTGTCCACGGACAGCTATACCGTGGGCGTGGGCAGCCAGGGCCCCTTTACCGGGGCGGTTACCTATCTGGGAAGCCCCATCTTTTTCAAGGAGGACTGCCTCTACAAGATTTACGGAAGCTACCCCGCGGCCTTCCGGGTCCAGAGCACGGTGTGCCGGGGGGTCCAGCGGGGCAGCAGCGAGAGCCTGGCCATTGTGGGGGAGACCCTGTTCTACAGGTCCCCCATGGGCATCTGCGCCTACGACGGCTCCTTGCCCACGGAGGTGGGCAAGGCCCTGGGAGATGGGCCGTTTGGCGGCGGCGCGGGGGCCGGGTTCGGCGGGCGGTACTTCCTGAGCCTCCGGGAGGAGACGGGGGATGCCCTCTATGTGCTGGACACCGCCCTGGGCCAGTGGCACCGGGAGGCGGGGGTTGGCGCGGTGCAGCTGCGGTTCTGCCAGGGAAAGCTCTATGGCCTGGACGGGGCGGGGCAGCTTGTGACCCTCCGGGGCCGGGACAGCGAGGAACAGGTGGCCTGGTCCGCCAAAACCGGGCGGATTTCCGGCTGGGATGGGAAAAGCCAGATTCTCACCGGGATTGAATTGCAGATGATGCTCTCCAGACGGGCCCAGGCCCAGGTGTCGGTGCGCTACGATGACACCGGACCCTGGGAGGTTGTGGGCACCATGACGGGGACGGATCGGCGTTTTTCCCTGCCGGTGCGGCCCAAGCCCTGCGCGCATCTGGAGCTGCGGCTGGAAGGGCGGGGGGACATGCGGCTGTACTCCATCACAAGGGTGTATCGCCAGGGAAGGAGCGGCCTATGATTGGGGCGGAGTGGTTCCGGCTGCCCAATCTCCCGGAGGGCACCCCGGAGGAGCAGCTGCGGGCGGTCCGGAACTATCTTTATCAGCTCTCGGAGCAGCTGCAATACGCCTTTTCCCACACGGAGGAGGTACCAACCATGGAAAAGGAGGACCTGGGCGCGGCAGTGCTGGGCTCGGCAGAGCTGGTAGAAAGGCTTGCGGCTATGGCTGGGAAACGCCTGGAGGGCAAATACATCGGCGCGGACAGCTGGGAAGCGGACAGACGCCGGGGGGAGGCCCAATGGGCGCGGGCCCTGTGCGCTCTGGCGGCTTTGGAGGACAGGCCCGGGGAAGAGCGCCGGGAGACGGACCTGGCCTTCCGCAGAGGAGAGGTCCCGGGGTATCAGGAGCAGACGGGGGAGCGGGTGTGCTTTACCCCCTTTGCCTGCCCGGAGACCCCCTTCCGGAAAACGCCGGAGGGACACTGGCGCACAGAATAAGGAGGAAGGATGGAAGAAGAGAAGAAAAGAAGGGACTATGTGCCCACGGACCGGGTGGAGCAGGCCCGGCAGGAGGCGGTGGAGAGCGACCGACAGAAGCCCGGGGCCTATACCTCCCAGTGGCAGAAGCAGCTGGACGCGGCCATGGACAAAATCCTGAACCGGGAGACCTTCTCCTACAATCTGAACGGGGACGCGCTGTACCGGCAGTACAAGGACCAGGCGGTTCAGAATGGCCGCCTTGCCATGCAGGATACCCTGGGCCAGGCGGCGGCCATGACCGGGGGCTACGGCAGCTCCTACGGCCAGCAGGCGGCCCAGCAGGCCTATCAGCAGCGGATGGATGCGCTTTCCGACAAGGCCTCCCAGCTCTACGACAAGGCGAGAACCGCCTACGACAACCAGGGGCAGCGGGACCGGGAAGATTACAATCTGCTTTTGCAGCGGGAGAACAGCAGCCAGAACCAGTACAAGCAGGCCCTGAGCGCCTGGCAGGCGGAGAATCAGCGGCTGTGGAGCCGGTACGAGCAGGAGCGGAGCACGGATTACGATGCCTACCGGGACCAGGTGGCGGACAGCCGCTGGCAGCAGGAATTCGACGCGGCACAGCAGCAGTTTTACGAGCAGCTGATTCGAAAATTCGGCTGGTAAAGGAGAAAACATGGTTTTATCAAGCTTAACCTGCCCCCTGGAGGCCCGGGGGGACCAATTGGGAAGCGAGGTGACGCTGTCGCTTCCCAGGGTCGGCGGCCCGCTGACCCTGCGCTATCGCTGCGGCAACGCCCAGGGGGTGATTGTCCGGGAGACCACCCGGGAGACCTGTGCCTGGGTGCCCCCGGTGGAGCTGGCGGCGGAATATCCGGAGCTGCAGCGGATTCCCGTGGAGCTGACGCTGGAACTGCTCCGGGGCGGCCGGGTGGCGGAGAGCAGAAGCAAATGGCTGCTTCTGGGGCTTCCCCAAGCCGTCCTTCCCCAGGGAAGCATGACGGTGACGGACGAAACCGGGGCAAAAGAGCTCTGCGGCAGCTTCCTCCGGGGCTACTCCCGGGCGGCGGTGCAGGTGGAAGCCAGGGGAAGCGCCGGGGCGGAGATTCGGGATTGCCGGATTACCTGCGGCGCGCTGACCGGGCAGGGGACAAAGGTGTGCTTTGACCTGCCTAAAATCGGGACGCAGACCGTGACGGCCCGGGTCACAGACAGCCGGGGCAGGTGCCTGGAAATGACCACCACCGTCCGGGTCGCGGCCCGGCTGTCGCCCCAGGGGGCGGTTTTAAGCGCCGAGCCCTGCGACGAAGGGGGAACGGTGGGGGCCAACGGGGATTGGCTTCTGGTCCACGCCATCGGCAGCGTGACGAGCTTTCCCAATGTAATCCCGTCCTTCACTCTGCGGGGGAAGGACGGGGACGGAACCGCAAAGGCCTGGGACCTGGGCGCGGAGGGAAGACTGGATAAGCGCCTGGTGATCCCGAAGGTGACGGGGCTGGAGCTGGAGATATCGGACGGGCTGGAAAGCCTGGTGTTTCCCTACGAGCCCCAGCCGCTGCTGGACATGGACATTCCGGGGAAAGCCCTGGGAATCGGGTGCCGGGGGGACCGAACGGGCACCGTTTCCCTGGGGCTGCCTGTGGAAATGCGCGGAAATCGGCTGACGGGTCTTGGCGGCGCGGCGGAGGCCGGGGATGCCCTGCCCCTGGGTCAGGCGGAGGGACGGTATCTGGGCCCACAGCTTCTGTGGGAGAATCCGGAGCCGGAGGCGGCCTTCTCTCCGGCGGAAATCCCGGCGGAGGGCGGACTGTTTCTCATCGAGGGGGCGGAAAAACCCGGAGGAAACCATTTCTGGGAGGTTGTGGGGGACAAAGGCTGCCTCCGAGTGGTCAGCGCCGGGAAGACGGCGGCAAGACCGGTTGAAAAAAAGACAGGCGCGCTGGCATTTGGGTCAGCGGATTTAGGGGATGACTGGGCGGTGCCCCTGCGGATTTTCAGGCTTCTGCCCGGAAAGGAGAAGGTATGAGCGAAGCGGTGGCGGCCTCCCTGATTACGGGCCTAATGTCCCTTTTTGGGGTGATTCTCAGCAATCTGCTCTCCGAGCGGCGGCGGGAAAGCGCCCTGCGCACCGCCCAGGCGGTGACGGATGAGCAGCTGCGGGAGCTGACAAGGGAGGTACGGGAACACAACAATTTCGCCCGGCGGATGCCGGTGGTAGAAGAACAGATTCGGTCCATCCATCACCGTTTGGAGGACCTGGAACGAGGAGGAACAAAGATATGATCAATTGGAAAGTACGTATGAAAAACCTGAACTTCTGGCTGGCCCTGGTGCCTGCCGCCCTTCTGGTTGTCCAGAGCGCCGCCGCCCTTGCGGGGGTGGAGCTGGAAATCCAGGCGCTGCAGGGGCGGCTTCTGGACTTTGTCAATGCCTTTTTCGGCCTGATGGCCATCCTCGGCATCGTCAACGACCCCACCACCAAGGGCCTGGGCGACAGCACCCGGGCACTGGAATATCAGAAGCCGAACTAACCACATCGGGCATAAGCTTCCCCTCCGGGGAAGGGGGACCGCCTCAGCGGTGGATGAGGGCAGTACAGACTGACGGAATTAAAAAACCCGGGCGAATTCGTACCAACCAACCGCACACCCAAGTAGGGGCGGCTACCAGCCGCCCGAAAATTATCGAAAGAGAGCACCCCGTTGCACGTATGCCCCCGGAGGGAAGCCCAAAAAGCCTTCTCCTGCTGGAGAAGGTCCCCGCCGCAGCGGGGGAAT